>Ga0070741_10000199_pt1 | contig 225974 bp, 224 predicted proteins | sample Coa_R1_4_FD_66440 | JGI IMG/M metagenome (GOLD analysis project Ga0070741, IMG submission 66440) | Surface soil microbial communities from Centralia Pennsylvania, which are recovering from an underground coalmine fire - Coalmine... | ecosystem: Environmental > Terrestrial > Soil >...
CTCAACGTCGAAACCGGCGAAATGGAAGACCTCGTCAAAGCCGGCATCATCGACCCAACCATGGTCACCCGCTCAGCCCTCCAAAACGCAGCCTCGATCGCCAAGAACATCCTGATGACCGAGGTGACGGTCGCCGAGCCGCCCGAAAGAGCCGGCGCGGGCATGAGCGGCATGCCCGACATGGGCGGAATGATGTAGCCGCGCAATCGAGCCCGCACCGCTGCCAACCGACGCGAGCTCGACGGCGGCCGATGATTCGAATTGCTGCTACCGTGATCGGCAAGTAGAGCGGGTCCGGTTCGCGCCAAGCGCCTTCCTTACGCGTTCGTGACGTAGATGAGGGAGGTGTCCTTCGTGGCTAGCGGAATCGTCAAGTCGTTCAACGATGCGAAGGGCCCGGACGCGACCAAGGTCGCTCCGATCGCCTCGATCGCCTAGTGCAGACAAGAGCGCCCGCAGCCGCTCGGACGATCACGGGCGCTCGCCCCGAAGGGGCCGACCGACGGAGGGCGTCATCGCCGGGAAAGAGGAAAAGATCGAGGCGGAGGGCGAGATCATCGAGGCTCTTCGCAACCGGATGTTCAGGCTGCGCCTCGACAACGGGCACGAGATGATCGGCTACACGGCCGGGAAGTTGAAGCGCTACCGGATCAGGATGCTGCTGGGAGACCGCGTCCGCGTCGAGCTCTCTCCGTACGATCTCGACCGCGGCCGGATCGTCTACAGGCTGAAGTAGCGGTGGCCAAGTCCTTTTGCCCGGTTTGCGGCCGGGAGAGCGGCGACCAGGCCCCGGGAACCGCGGAGGCCGCTCTCTGCTCGACCCGCTGCAACGCCGCGTTCGAGGCGCTCGCCGCCCTGCGCCGGCGCGAGTCCGAAAGCGAGCCTCTTGCCGCCCGCCGACAACAGGAGCAGGCGGCAAGGGCACCGCATGCGCCGGCGCTCTCGGAGCTCCTGCTTCGTCGGTGGCGGGCAGGAGACTGGACGGTCGATCCTGACCGCGTGATCGCCGGGCTGTAGCCGGTCGACGCCGGGCGCGCGAGTAAAAGCCGCTGCGCTCGAACCGAGCGCTGGGCGATGCGCCTGCTCAACGGGCGGCGGCAAGCGCTCGAACGAAGAAGCCGTTGAGTCGGCTGAGCTCGCCCAGGTGACGAGTGTCGAGACGCGGTGTTGCGTGTGCGAGGAGCGAGGTCACGGTGAGTCTGACCTGAGGCGAGGCGCGTTCCAGGGCTTGCGACTCGGCGATCGGGAAGTACTTGTCGCGCGGCGCGGTTGCGATCTCGACGCGGGCGCGCAGCCGGTGCGCGGCGCGCAATGGCGATAGACCGTCGATCGCCGCCCGTACCTCGGCCGGAAGTGCCGCGTACAGATCGTCGAAGCGGGCGGGCTCGTCGTTGGTCAGGAGCGCGAGCACGCGTGCCGCCTGGCCGCCGTACGCAGCGAACGAACGGTGCCGAAAGGCCGAGAGCTCGTCTGCGGCACCGGCGTCGAAAGCGCGGAGCTCGCGACACAGCGCGTCCGTCTCGGCGCCTGGTGGCAGCAGCGCCGCAAGCGACCGCGCCAACCCCAGCCAGAGGGACGCCGGCGTGGGATAGCGGTCGAGCCGGCCCCCGCTGCGGTACACACCCGTCGTCGCAAGGAGCGCGACCTTCGCGAGATCGCTGTACGGGGCGACGCAGGCGACGACGGAAACCCGCTCGGCGAGCCGAGAGTCAGCCGCGGTCAGCAGCGCAAGGCTTCCGCCGACCGACACGCCGGCCAGCGCTACCCGCCCATGGGCCGACTCGGCCGCGTCGGCCGCCGCCTGCGTGAAAACGGTCGAAGCCGCAAGCGTCGCAGGTGAAAGCTCCCCGTTCGCGACGCCCGGGAGATCCGGGACGAAGACGAGATACCCCGACCGGGCAAGAGCCAAGGCGAGGCGTAGGACGATCGGATGCGCGCGACCATCGGGTGTCGCGCCGTTGGCGAAGACGAGAGCCGGCCAGGGCGGCTTGCTGGTTGGTCGTACGATCGTCGTCACCACGCCACCGAGCGCCGCCTCGTCCGGTCGCAGCGTCCGCGAGATGCGCGCGATCGTGGTGGTTCCGGGAAGATCGAGCGTCGTCCCGAGCACCGCCGCGGCTTGCAGCTGAGCCCGCAGCAAGTGGCTGGCCCGGGAGACATTCATGCGCCCGTCCCGACGGGATGGCTCCGCAATCGACGTGGCGGTCACGCGCGCGGCAGGACGAAGAATGCGATCGTCGAGTACTGGCACGCGACGCCGACGATCACGAGCGCGTGAAAGACCTCGTGGTAGCCGAACACCCGGCTGATCGGGTTCGGGCGCCGTCGCACGTACACGATCGCGCCCGCTGTGTAGGCGACTCCGCCCGCCAGGAGCAGGAGAGCGCCGGCCATGCCGATCCCGGCGAAGACCTGCGGGAGGGCGGCGAGGCAGCACCAGCCCAACGCTACGCCGGTGGCGGGAGCGACCCAGACCGGCGCATCGGACCACGCGAACTTCGCGACCGCGGCCGCGAGTGCGCCTCCCCAGACCGTTGCGAGCACCGGGGCTCGCCAGCCGGGGTGGAGGACGAGGAGACCGACCGGCGCGTACGTCCCGGCGATCAGGGCGTAGATCATCGCATGATCGAGACGGCCGAGCCAGCGCTTGACCTGCGGCTCCCAGGCGATCCGGTGGAAGAGGCTGCTCACGCCGAACATCGCAGCGACACTTGCCGCGAACGCGATCGCCGCGCCGCGCGCGACAGCACCGTGCGCGGAGGCCGCGAGGTGCACGCCGAGAGGCACCACGACCACGAACGCGATCAGGTGCAACACTCCCCGCAGGCGCGGCCGGTCGGCGTCTTCCCGGCTCCCTTCCTCGGCGGGATCTGCGGCACGCGAAGCCACTCCCTCCACGCTCGCGGCGCATCCCACCGTGAAGAGGCTTCTCGCGATCGTGCCCCCGGTGTGGCCCTCACCACACCGCTCGACCGCCCTTTCGCGCCCGCTCATGCTCGCGGCCGGAGAGCCGCCCCTCCGAGGCGACTCAGGCCGGGCGCCCGCGGGCCGGGTGCGTCAAAGGAGCCACTGCGTGTCGGAGGCATCTGCAACCGCGACCCGATCTCGACCATGAGCCCTCCCAGTCAGAAGCTTCATCGTCCGACCGAGGGGTCCAGGGTCGGCGGGTACTGCTTCGGCCCAATTCGCTGAGGGCTGAGCGTTCGCGACGACCGGCTGCTGGGGCCCGCGAGAGTCGGCCGCGTCAGTTCGCTGAGACGCGGCGGCTCGGAACACTAGCACCACGACAGCCAGGTCGATTCCGCCACGAACCTGCGGTGCGGCGTGTCAGGCGCGCGCGCCGCGGCAGTCTGCACGCTACTGCCACGGACGGGGCGCGGCTCACCGGTCGGGCCCCTTCGAAAAACCGCCGTTTGCGAGCGATCCGGTTGCCCGCCCCGCGCGGCAGCGCCCGTCGTTCCAGGTACGACGAACCGCATCTCCATCTCGATCGTTCCCCAGGAGCACGCCTCCGAGGCCTCTGACCGGGACGCGGCAGCCGCGCTAGATTTGGTCTTGGCGATGCCTGAGGTTGAGCATCGGCAGCTGCGAGTCCTGATCGCGAACGAGAAGCGGGATCGGCTCGAGCTGCTCGCGCAGGTCGTCGCCGGGCTCGGGCACGAGGTGATCGCGCGCGAGATCTACGTCAAGGAGGTCGGCGCCGTCACCGCCCGGGAGCGCCCCGACGTCGCCCTCGTCGGTCTCGGCCTGCACTCCGAGCATGCGCTCGAGCTGATCTCGGAGATCGTCCGCGAAGCCTCCTGCCCGGTGATCGCCCTGCTCTCGGCCAAGGACCCCGCCTACATCCGCGAGGCCGCAAAGCGCGGCGTCTTCGCCTACATCGTCGACAGCACCCCCGAAGACCTTCAGAGCGCAATCGACATCACCCTGCAACGCTTCGCCGAATACCACAACCTCCAGGGCGCATTCGGCCGACGGGCCGTGATCGAACAGGCCAAAGGCATCCTGATGGCCCGGCACGCGATCAACCAGCAGACCGCGTTCGAACTCCTCCGCAACCACTCCCAGCACAACGGCCGCAAGCTCGTCGACGTCGCCGAAGCAATCGTCGAAAGCCACCTCCTGCTGCTTCCACCGCTGACGTCGCCCACCGCGCGCAAGACCGACCGGCACTCCTAAAGAGCTGAAACCCGAGAGCGCCTGACGCCCCGCGCTAGAGACACCCGCGGCCGACAGAAACGAGTAAGGGCCCGGCGAGCCGGGCCCTTACTCGGAACGTCTGCGAGCTATACGACCGTGACGCCGTTGCTGTGGGCAACGACCTTGCCGCTCGTGATCTTCGGCTTGTTCGGGATCAGCTTGTCGAGCTTCTCCTCCTCGATCCAGGAGGCGAAGAACTTCGTCGACTCCGCGCCCTGCTCAGAGGTCTCGAACAGGCCCAGCGAGCTGAAGACGCCGTTGCCGGCCTCGATCAGGTAGTAGCCGGCGAACCCGGGCAACTTGCGCAGCTTCGGAACGAGCGACTCGTTGACCTTGTCGGTCAATTCCGTCACGCGTTTCTCGTCGACGCCCTCGTAACGGCGGATCGTTGCATACATGTGATGCTCCTTCTGTCCATCTTTCAAGACAGGAGAGTCCGAACGAACCCCCTGCGGCGCCTGGGCTAGATGTAATGGCCGGAAAAGGAGGCGATACAAAGCCTCGGTGGCTTCACCACTGGAGCCGATGCGCTGCGAGCAGTATAGCTGCGATTTTCACCCGCCGTATCGGCAAGCGCTGCCGGTTGCTCCAACCGGATCAAGCGGTTACGACGTCTTGCAGGTTACGAGTCTGAAGTTCCGCATGCCATTACACGACCAGATCTTGCCGGAGTGGCAGCCCGAACTCGAACGGAGCATTGCCGATACTACCTGCCAATCCGGCCAAGAGAGCTCCGGCGACGTCGGACATCCACGCTGCGGGCCTGCGTTACCGGACGTCTCGCAGCGATCCCCAGGTACGTCGGGTTGTCCTGGCTAGGAGCCGGGGTTTGGGCCGCCGCCGGCTTGCCGCTCGCGCTCGATCCGCTCGGCGTCCTTCGCCAGCGTCTCCTGCCTCAACTCTTCGGCATCCGTCGCCTCCGAAGTGGTCAACGGGCCGGTCGGGGGCCGGCGGCCACCGAACAAGCGTTCGAGGAAGGCGCGGAAGGACATCTCCGCAGAAAGCCTACCTGGGCAGGGGGCCCGAAGCCGGGCGAGCATCGTCATACCCACGCGGCGGTGGCTGGTCGGCCGCCGCTTGTGACCTGTCGCCGCCCTGCTCGCTACGCCATCGCGACGCATGCAAATGACACGCGAGCTGGGAAGCTCCAGGAGTCGAACTGGACGTGCTCAGTGTTGCGCGTCGGCCAGCAGTGCGCGCGCGGCTTCGAGCTGGGACTCGTGGACCAGGATCTCACGCGGCCCACTCGCCGCAAACTCCTCGAGCAGCGAATCGGTCTCCTCGGTGACCCTGTATCCGCATTCGATCCCGGAGGAGCGCAGCAAACCGCAGACCAGCTCCGCTTCCGCCTCGCTTGTGACGGTCGTCAGCCGTACGCCCTCGTCCACATGCCGAGGCTACTCGAACAGCGCGGGGTCCGCCGGAAGCATCGCTCCGGCCGGAGTAGGACTTCGAACCGCCGGCGTTAGTCGTAGAGGAATTTGCGGGCGACCTTCCATTCCGCGGCGGCCAGCGCGCGCTGGCCCGCGAGTGAGAGGTGCTGATAGTCGGCTGGAGAGAAGAAGCTTGCCCTCAGTGGCAGGCGAAAGTACGTGCCGGCGTCGTAGAGGCAGAGCGGGTGCTTGCTGCAGACCTCTGCGAGCACGCCGTTGAGTAGTCCGGCACGAGACTGCACCCTGGACAAGGTCTTGTCCGTGGCGGTGTAGTAGCCGAGTCCGCAGTCGAGGACGGCGCCGGCTTTCAAGGCCCTTGCCGCCGTCGGATCGTTGCGCAGGGCGCGCCAGTGCGCGGCGAGGTTCTCGATGCTGAGCAGCAGGATCTTCGGATGGTTGGCGCTTCGCGAGAGCACCGCGAGGCCGCGCTCGAGATTCGATCGGAAGCTTGCCGGAGAGACCCCGCTGCAGAGATCGTTCTCGCCGATCTCGATCGTGACGTACCGGACTTGGTCGTGCACCGCCTCTCGAGCCTGCGTCGCGAGATCCGCCATCGTGACGTGAAGGCTGGAGGCGTAGTCGAAGGCGCGGACTGACGCCCTTGACGCCGAGCTCTTCAAGACGGCGCGCAGGCGCAGCAGGTGGCTGTCGACGGCCGGGTTGGTACCGGTCGACCACGAGTTGGCGGGTCGGTCGGAGCACGTTCTATCGGTGCACGCGCCGGTCGTGATCGAATCTCCGATGGCGCCGATCGAATCGGGCGGCCCTCCATTCCTCGTGGCGGGACTCGCCGCGGAAACGGCCCCCAGCGCGACCGCCGCCATGAACGCGGCAGCGATCAGTCGATGCATCTTCATTCCGACCCGCTCCTTTCGGTCAGTGACTGGAGACTCCCGAACTGGCTGCACCCGGCAGTCCTCGCGGCGGCCGCCGTGCGCACGTAGAACGCGCCGGGATGCGGGGTCAGACCCAGCAGTTGCGCATTGCGTGGGGTCGGGGCGAGATGTTCGAACAGCGAATAGGTCGTGACCCGCGTCGTGACGAGGTTCGGGGTTACGCGCCGATCGATCGTCTCGAGCGGATACCCGTTGTCGCGGCGAACGACGTACGTCGTGACGGAGCCGTACTGCGTGACGACCAGCTTCGACGCGGCGATCCCGTGGAACCTCGCGGCGCCCCGGTAGTCGACGTGCCCGTAGCGCAGGGCGTTCCGGGCCGCGACGACCGGATTGACGGGCGCGTCGAAGGGCTGCACGGCGGGCATGACGGTGAACAGGTTCGCCCCGGACTCGTACGTGATCACGCCGCAGGCGGTCAGCAGAACCGTGATCGGCCCGGCGCTGGGTGACCGAGACAGGTTCCGGTCGAGACTCGCCCCGCCGGGGCCGCTGGTCGACCAGACCTCGTCGGTGAACTCCGACGTGCTCGTGCGCGCCGCGCCGCGCCGGGTGACGATCGTGCGGCTGATCGAGTGCACGATGCGGCCGTCGGGCGGGCTCAGCGCCTCGGCGGCCGCGGCCGCGACCCTCGTTCCCAGAGGGCTCCGCCGGGACGGCAGGAGGAGTACGAGCAGAGCGACCAGCGCAAGCGCGACTATCGCGCCGAGCGCCGGCGAGTGCCCGCGACGGCGGCGCCTGGCGGCGGGGCGTTCGACCGCGTGTCCGCCGATCTCACGGCGCAGCGCCTCCCGGGCGGCGGCGACCGCGTCCGCGTCCGGCGCCGGGAACGCTAGACACTCGCTGCGGATCAACTCCAGCTCGTTCACGGACTCGTCCGCTGATCGATCCCGTTCGGCTCCGAGGCGCTCAGCTCGTCGCGAAGCTGAGCCCTGATCCGCGAAAGCCGGGATCGAACCGTCCCGACCGGCAACCCACAGGCGACTCCCAGCTGCTCGTAGGTCAGCTCCGCCCACGCGAAGAGGACGATGAGGTCACGGTCCCGCACGCTCAGTGCGCGCAGCGCGAGCGACACCGGGCCGTTCGTGTCGAACATCTCTCCGGCGCGGGCCGTCGGCTCGTCCCCGCCCGCGCCGACGAGCGCGTACGCCCGGTGCCGCGTACCCTCCGTCCTTCTGTGACGGTAGAGCAGGTTCAGCGCGATCCCGTAGAGCCACGGAGCCGCGTCCGGACGAGAGAGGTCGTACGAGCCGCGGCGCCGGAACGCGACGGTGAACGTCTCCGACGCGAGATCCTCGGCTGCCGCCAGGCCGGCACGGGCCGAGAGGTAGCGATGAATCGCCGCGTAGTGGCGGTCGAAGAGCACCTCGAACCAACGCCCGTCCTCGAGCGATCGCGAGATGAGCCCGGCATCGTCCACCCCTCGCGGTCGCCCGAGACCCTTCACGAAGAACTACTTCTCACGAACGGGCCTCCGAGTTCCAGTCCCTCGTTCGACTCTACTCCCGTCGGATGTGGCGCCTGTCCACACCCGGGCGTGAGGGAGGGACGTCGCAGGCCGTCCCTCCCCTGCGGTAGCCGCGCGCGGTGGCTTCTCTCAGGCTCAGCCGGCCGTGCCCCAGCTGGCGCTGCCGCCGCCGGGGTCGGAGCACGCCGGCATGTGCGTCAGCTGGTGGACGTCACAACCAGCCCTCAAACAGCGGTGATCCACTCTTCGACGGCCCCGAGCCGGCGCGCCAGTCGGCGCCTCTTGACAGCCGCGTCCGAGCGTCGGACGCTCCTCCGCAGGCGACGCCTCCAGTTCTTGCCGGCCGGCGCGACGAGGCGCCCCGTCGGGCGAGAGGACAACCGTGTCGGCAGTTCCGCGTTCGTACGGGCCTGAACGAAGGAGGCGCTTGCCCATGATGCCGTCGGCTCGTCGGGTGCATCAGCGGGTGACTGCGTATTTCGTGTAGGCGACGGCGTCCAGGGCTTGTGCTCGGAGGGTGTAGGTCCTTCCGGGTGCGGCGCTGGCGGGGATGCCGACGGTGGCGGTCCAGGTGCCGTCGCCTGCAGCGGTGATCGTGCCGGGTGTGATGTCCGGGCCGTTGCAGCCGTTTGCGCTGCAGTCCCAGGTGATGGTGACGGCGGATCCCGGGCCCGTCCCCGGTCTGTATCCGGTCCCGGAGAGGGTCGTGGTGGCGCCTGTCCCGTGGCCGCCGCCGTGTGGGTTCGCCCTGAGCGCGGCCTGGACGAAGAACGGTGCGCTCGTGCTGCCGCTGGCTTCGATCAGCTCGAGGGTGTGGCTGCCGTAGGTCGCGTTCGGGATCACGACGCCGAAGGTGACGTTGCCGCTCGCGTCGGTGGTGGCGCTGCCGAGCGTGGTCGGCCCCGGCGGCCCGTCGAGCTGGGCGGCGACGGGGACGTTCGGGTCGAACCCGGTGCCCGAGAGCGTGACGGTGCTTCCGACCGGCCCGCGCGCCCGCGACAGCGAGAGCGCGGGCGTCACCGAGAACGAGGCGCTCGCGCTCTTGCCGCTGGTGCCGCCGACGGCGTAGAGCGTGTAGACGCCACGCGGCGTCGCCGGGATCGTGACGCCGGTCGTGAAGTCGCAGGTCGTGGCCGCGCTCGCGGTTGCGAGCACCGGGCCGCTTCGGCTGCCCCAGTGGATGCTCGCCGGCTCGCCGCTCAGGAAGTCGGCGCCTGTCAGGCTGACCCGGGTCGCCCCGCTGCCCGTGCCCGGGCTGGCAGCGAGCGAGGGGCCGAGCGTGAAGCTGACGCTCTTCGTTGCCTCGACGTTGCCGGCGACGTCCGTTGCGTAGTAGTCGACGGCGTTCTTCCCCGGTGCGCCGGCGCTGATCCGTACCACGTACTTCGAGGGAGCGGTGCCGGGCTGGGCCGTCTGCCAGGGGCCGCCGTTCAGCCGGTAGCCGATCAGGGCGATCCCGCTCGTCGCGTCGCTGCTCACCAGCTTGACGGTGGCGGGAGAGAAGTAGCTCGCGCAGCCGGTCGCCTTGGCGGCGACGCCGGCGCTCGTCGCCGGCGCGGTGCCGTCGAGCCAGAGCTGCACCTGCTGCGCCGGCTCCTTGTTCCCCTTCACGTCGAGGCTCCAGTAGCTGAGCGTGTGGCGGCCCTCGCGGGAGAAGACGAACTGGCCGGTGTACGTCTGCGTCAGCCCGCCGTCGATCCTGAAGTCGCTGCTCGCCACGCCGGCCGTGCCGACGTCGGTCGCGCTGAGCCTGATCGTGACGGGCGCCGTCGACCAGGTCCCGGGGCGGTACGCGCCGGTGTCGATCGAGGTGATCGGCGGGAAGACGTCCGGGGCGCTCGCCTGGCCGTAGCTGTTGTCGCCCCAGCAGACCCAGTCGCCGCTCGTCCGGAGCGCGCAGGCGTGCGAGCCGCCGGCGGTGACCTCGGTGAACGTGCCGACCGGCGCCGCCGTCTGGCCGGCGTCGTCGCGGCCCCAGCAAGCGATCGTGCCGGCCGTCCCGAGCGCGCAGCTGAAGTTCAGGCCGGAGCTCACCTGGCTGAAGGCGCCGAACGGCGGGGAGGCCTCGCCGTAGCTGTCTTCCCCCCAGCAGGCGAGCAATCCGACGGTCTCGACGCCGCAGGTGTGGGAATCGCCGGCGCTGATCTGAGTGAACGTGCCGGACGGCGGCTGCAACTGCGGGGGCCCCCAGCAGGCGACCGTGCCGTCCGTTCGGATGCCGCAGCCGTACTCGGTGCCTGCGCTGACCTGGGTGAACGTCCCGGGCGGCGGAGGCGGGACGTTCGAGCCGGCGCTCCAGCAGGCGACGGTCCCGTCGACCACGAGCCCGCACGCGTAGCGGTCGCCGACGCTGACCTCGGTGAAGGCGACTCCTTTCGGAGGGACGGCCTCCGGAAACCGGATGTTCCAACAGCCGATCCCGTAGAACGAGTGGATCCCGCACGTGGCGTGATCGCCCGCGCTGAACTGGCTGTACGAGTAGTCGCAGCAGGGGGGCGGACCCTGCCCCTGCGAGCTATCGCCCCAGCAGACGAGCGAGCCGTCCGGCGGCGCGCTGCCGCACGTATGCCTGCCTCCGGCATCGATCGTCGAGCGTGGGACCTGCAGCCCGGCGGGCGGGTCGGTCTGACCTGCGACGTCGTTCCCGAAACACTCGACCACTCCGACGGTCCGCACGCCGCAGGTCGCCGCCGCGCCGCCGCCGATCGTGATCCAGGTGTAGCCGGGCGGCGTCGCCTGGCCCCACGTGTCGTCGCCCAAGCATCTGAGTGTGGCGTTCAGCTCGATGCCGCACGTGTGGTAGTCGCCGGAGCTGATCTGGGTGAATGCGCCCGGAGGCGGGCTCGTCTGCCCGAACCCGTTGTACCCCCAGCAGACGACGGTCCCGCCCGTCTCGATGCCGCAGGTGTGGTAGCCGCCGGCGCTCACCTGGAGGAACGTCGTGCCGTCGGGCACCGGCCCGCCCTGCGAGGCGTACACGTCGGTCTGGTGGAGGTTGTCGTAGCCCCAGCAGACGAGGGTCCCGGCCGTCCTGATCGCGCACGCGTGGAGCTTGCCGGCGCTGATCTGCGTGAACGTGCCGGCGCGGGGAATCGCGACCCCGTAGGCGTTGTCGCCCCAGCAGCGCATCGCCCCGTCGAACCGGATCCCGCAGGCGTAGAGGCCGCCGACGGAGACCTGGGCGAAGATCTCGAACGGCGGACTCGCCTCGCCGTAGGTGTCGTCGCCCCAGCAGGCGACCGTCCCCTCCGTCCGGATCGCGCAGGCGCTGCGGCCGCCGGCGCTGACCTGCGTGAAGGTCCCGTCCGGCGTGTTCAGCTCCCCGTACGCGCTCGACCCCCAGCAGGCGAGCCGCCCGTAGGTGCGGATCGCGCAGGTGAAGTACCCGCCGCTGTCCAGCGGAGCAGACGCGCCGTTCGGCACGTCGAGCAGCGAACCCGACGCCTCCGGGGCAGCCCGCGTGAGCGGCGGCAGCGTCACGCCCGCCAGCAGCAGCACGAGAACGCCGAGCCGCAGACGCGACCTCCACGCCGCTCGTTCGCGAACCGCGCTCTCCTCCGGAAGTCGCGCTGCCTGGTCCAGCTGTCTGCTCCGGTTCATCGTCCTTGCCCTCCTCGTGGCGGGATGGGCTCCCGCGATCCAGACGCCTTCAGGCTCGGGTCGGGGCGCAGGGTGTGGGGATCCGGTGCGGCGGTGTAGCCGGGGGTGAGGCCGTAGGCCGTGAGGCCGCCGGCGGCGGAGGCGTGGACGCTCCCGTTGAGGAGGATCGGGCCCGAGGGACCCGCGACAGCGACCTCGAACTCAGCTTCACCCCGTGCCGTCGTCCAAACCTCGGCCAGCGGGACGTTCCTTGGGCCGAGCGTGGATCCGTTCGGGTTGAACCCGCTGTGGGCGGCGTCGAACCGGAACTGCGGCCAGTCCGCGACTCCGACCGCGGAGGCGCCTCCCCCCGCCGCCGCCGGCAGCGCAACGAAGAGTGCGAGCGCCGCCAGGCAAACCCGCCAGTTCGAACGCGCGCGGCTCTTCGCACCCTCAGGCACTTGAGACCCTCTCCCTGTTCCGAGCAGAGAACCCGTGCTCCGACCCTACGAGCCGCTTCGCGCGAACGGAATAGCGGAAACCTTCTAAGTTCGCTCCCTGCCGAGCGCCGGCGACAGGTCCGAGCCACGTCACGATCGAACTCCCGGCAGAGCGATCGCCTCGACCAAGCCGGTGAAGGCGAGCTCGGCGCGGCGCGCCGCCTCGCTGACGTGCTCGGCGCAGCCGGCGCGGTAGAGGTGGAAGCAGGCCCGCTCCTCGGGGACGTAGACGGCGCGCAGGAAGCGGATGGGAACGCCTTCCTGCTGCATCTGCTCGCTCACCCGGCGGGCGTTGGCGGCGAGCTCGGCGAGCCGGGCCCAGCCGTCTGCGGGAGGGGCGAGCTCGACGGTGTAACAGGCGAGCGTCTCGATGCGATCGAGGCTAGTCCCGGGGCGACTCCCGGTTCAATGGGGGAAAACCGGATCGATTCAGTCGGGCGGCGAGCTCTGCGCGGGAGCGAACGCCGAGCTTGGCGTAGGCCCTGGTGAGCGTCTTCTCGACGGTGCTGGGCGCAAGGAAGAGGCGGGCGGCGATGTGCTTGTTGGCGAGGCCCTGGGCGACGAGCTCGGCGACGTCGCGTTCCCGCACCGTGAGCTCCGCCCGGCTCGCTGGGCGGCGGCCGGGCAGGCGGTCGAGATCGCCGGCCGCCTTCTCCGCCCAGCGGGCCGAGCCGAGCTGGTCGAAGCGCTCGAGCGCCTCGAGCAGCAGCGTTCGCGCCGTGCCCCAGCTGCGGGCGCTGCGCTCGATCCGGCCGCCGACGTGAAGCGTCCGGGCGTGCTCGAAGGGCTCCGGCAGCTCCGCGTGCGCCTCCAGCGCCGCTGCGAGCTCCGAGCGGGCAGTCGCGTAGTCGCCCCGCGTGGCGGCAGCGAGCGCGCTCAGCCTGGCGGCCATCGCGCGACACCACGGCTGACCGCCGACCGGGCAGGCCTCGAGCGCCGCGGCGATCGCACACGCCTCCTGGACCCGTCCGGCGGCCGCGAGCGCCTCGCCGAGCACGTGGGCGACCGGGAAGATCGAGAGGTCCCCGAGCCCGCGCCCGACCATCAGCTCCCACGCCGGCTCGAGCGCTTCCACGGCTCGCTCGAGGTCGTCCTCGGCGAGGGCGACCAGGCCGAGCACCGCGCGGCCGCCGATCGTCCACCAGAAGTCGTGCATGGCCTCCGCCTCGCGGAGCCCCGCGCTGGCGAGGGCGCGGGCCTCGGCGTGGTCGCCGAGAACCGCTTTTGCCATCGCGAGGATGCAGGAGCAGGCCGCGACGATCTGCGGTGGGGCGGCCTGACGTGCGTGCTCGAAGGCGAGCCGGGCGTTCTGGTGCGCCTCCGCCCACTCGCCGGCGCGTAGCTGCACCTCGGAGAGGTGGCCGCGGGCGATCACCTCGATCGGTTCCAGACCGAGCTCCTGCGCGGCGGCGAGCTCCTCCGAGAACAGCTCCGCGGCCTCCTCGAACCGGATCGCGTGCAGGCAGCAACAGCCGAGCTGCATCCGGGGCGAGTTCCGCACGTCGATCGTGCCGTCCCAGCGTCGGACCGCTTCGCGCGCGGCCTCGGGCACGCCCTGGCCGAGCACGCTCTGCGCGAACCCGAGAATCGTCAGCGCGGCGACCGTGGTCGCGCTCGCTCCGGCCCGCCCGGCCAGCTCGCTCGCCAGCCGCGAATGCGCGACCGCGTCCTCGAGCCGGCACAACGCACAGCAGAGCTCGCTCATGTCGACGAGCAGCTCGGCTCGCACCGCCTCGTCGTTTCCAGCATCGTCCAGCGCCCCGGCCAGCTCGACGAGCGCGCCCTCGAAGGACAGCCCCGACCCGAGCTCGCAGACGACCAGCAGCTGCCGCGCCCGCGCCCTCAGCACACCCGCGGGAACACGAGCGACCAGCCTCTGGATCACGGTCGCCGCCGCCTCGACGTCCCCCGCCAGCGCCAGCTCGCCTGACGCCTGCAGCTCCAGGGCGCTCACCGCCTCACCCTCCGGATCGGGCGCGAGCTCCACCGCCCGCAACAGGAAGTCCGCGGCGCCCGCGTGATCGCCGAGCGCCGAGGCCTCCACGGCCGCACGCTCCAGCGCGGCAGCCGCGGACGCGTCGCGGGCCGCCGTGGCACGTCCGACGTGGTGGCCGCGCTCGACTGCGTCCGCGCTCGCCGCCGCGAGCCGGCGGTGGAGGTCACGCCGCTCGCCGGGCGTCAACAGCTCGTACGCCGCTGCAGCGAGCAGCGGATGCGAGAACGACAACCCCTCGCCAGCCAGCACGAGGATTCCGGACGCGAGCGCGGCGTCGATCTCCGCGCGCTCGGCCCCGGCACGCAACAGCAGCTCGACAGACGGCCTCAACGCCGCCGCCGCCAGCGCCGACGCCCGACGCGCCTCCGGGGCGAGCCCGCCCACCCGCACCTGCAGCGCGCGCGCCAGCGACAGCTTCCCACCGTCCGCGGCCCCGTAGCCCTGCTCGGCCAGCTCGAGCGCCAGCATCGGATTCCCCCGCGACACCCGCTCGAGGACCTCCAGGCGAGGCCGCGGCAACACGAGCCCGAGCCGCTGGCGCAGCAGCACGCCCAGCTCGGTCGCCGACAGCGGGCCCAGCTCGAGTCGCCGCACCGCCTCCCACTCGGCCAACCCGAACGGCAACGCACCCGACCTGCCGTCCTCTGTACGAACCGCAGCCAGCACCCGCAGCGGCACCCGACCAAGCCGTCTCAACGCAAATGCCAGGACCTCGGCAGTCGGGCGGTCGAGCCACTGGACATCGTCGACGCAGAGAAGCACCTCGCCGCCCGCCGCCTCCCGCTGCAGCAGCTCGAGCACACCCCGCGACAGGGCGTGCGTGGCCAGCACCTCGCTCGCCCCGCGCACCAGAGCGGCCTCGACGGCGGCACGCTGCGGTGAGGGCAGCGGCTCCAACGCCGCCTCCGGCAAGCCGGAGAACAGATCCCCGAGCCCCACATACGGCAAGACCGCCTCCGCCTCCGCCAGCCGCGCGGAAAAGACCCGCAAACCGGCCGCCGCCGCACGCTCCAGCGCCTCCCGAACCAGCACCGTCTTCCCGATTCCAGCCTCCCCAGCCACCACCAGCGCTGCAGGCTCCGCCGCCCGAACCCCGAGAAACGCACGCACAGCCGCCAGCTCCAACTCCCGGCCCACCACTCCCGCAGACCCCGCCTCTCTCCGCGTCACGGACCCATTCTCGTGCCGGTGACGCCGGCGCGACGACCGCGCCTTCGGAAACAGCCGCCGACCGGCTCGACAGCTACGTCTCTTGGCTCTCCCTGATCTGCCCCGACGTCCGACCGGTCATCGGACGGAACACGTACGCCGAAGATCCGTCCGCGTACCTCGAGCGCGTCGTCGATCGTCTTCATCGCGGCGCGTGGACGGCGAACTCGTCGCGGCCGAAGTACGACTGCGCGGCACCGGCGGCCACGATCAGGCTGTCGTATCCGAGCTCCCACGTCCGGTCGAGCAGCGTGCAGGCGACGGTGCGGCGCTCGAGAGCGAAGCCGACCACCTCGGCGAGCACGACCTCCGCGTTGCGCTGGCGGCGGATGACGGCGCCGAGCGGCGGCGCGACGTCCCCCTTGAAAGGGCTCCCGTGGCGACCTGGTAGGGCAGCGGCTGGAAGAGGTGGTACACCTGCCGGTCGACGAGCGTCACGTCGACGGGCGTCCGCCGCAGCGCCTTCGCCGCAGCGAGGCCGCCGAAGCCGCGGCCCACGATCACGCGTGATGACGCTGCATCAGGCCGCACCGCGGAGGCGGGCCCTGACATGCACCGTCGCCGGGCCGCGGATCATTCCGAGCGGGCCGCTGCTCATCCCGAGCTGCCGGTGGTCGACGATCGTCACCCCCTCGATCTCCAGACCGTCGCGGGCCGGCCGCACGGTCGCGTCGAGCTCGACCGGCACGAACGCTCCTGCCCCTTCGAGGACGCCGTCCACGTGCAGCATCCCGGCGCCTGCAGGTCGCGCGGCCGTCGACCGGAACCGCAGCTGCGGGTGCTCGGCGACGCCGAAGAAGTCGTGCGAGCGCAGGTGTCTGTCGCGGGTCGCGTTCCCGGTGTCGAGGCTGGCCGCGTCGATCGTCAGCTCGAGCTCCGCCCCGTCCGGGCCCATCTCGTACGAGCCGGCGAACCGGTCGAAGCGGCCGCGAACCGTGGCCAGGCCCCAGAAGGTCTTCACGGCGAAGTCGACGGAGCTCTCGCCCGCGTCGAGTGCCCAGCGCCCCGCCGTCGCCGTCCTCCGCTCGCTCGCTGTGGTCGTCATCGCAGCTCCTTTCGTGGATGTGCCACGAACGCTGGCGGACACCGCTGCCCCGCGGGTGCCATCGCGGCGGCCTCGGCTGCCACGGGAGAGCCGCGCGCCGGGCGAGCTACGGCGAACCGATCGCGGGTGCTCGCAGGATCCGCACGAAGACCTCGACGATGGCCGGGTCGAAGTGCGTTCCCGCGCTGCGTTCGAGCTCGGCGAGTGCGTCCTCGACGGCGCGGGCCTTGCGGTAGGGCCGGTCGTTGGTGATCGCGTCGAAGGCGTCGACGACGGCGAAGATGCGGGCCGCAAGCGGGATCTCCTCGCCGGACAATCCGCACGGATAGCCCGTTCCGTCCCACCGCTCGTGGTGGAAGGCGACGACGTCGTGGACGACGTCGGACAGGAACGGAACCTGCGAGATGAGACGCTCGCCGAGCGTCGTGTGCATCTGCATCGTCGAGCGCTCACGCTCTGTCAGGCGGCCGGGCTTGAGGAGGATCGCGTCGGGGATGCCGATCTTGCCGACGTCGTGGAGCAGGTAGGCGTAGGGCAGCTCGGGATCCGCCGCGAGCTCGGAATCGAGGGCCCTCGTCAGCTCGAGCGCGAGCTCGGTGACCCGGCGAGCATGCCGGCACGACTCGTCGTCGCGCAATTCGAGGGCGGCCGCGAGAGCCTCGACCGTCAGGTCGTACGCGCCCGTTCGCGTCTGCTGGAGATCGCGCCCCTCGCTCGGCCGCGCGAGCCGCCGGCGCAGGCGCGTCCTCGCCGCCTGCAGTCCGAGCTCTGCGTGAACCCGCTCGGCGGCTGCCGACACGCTGAAGACGGCGACTTCGCGGCCAGAGAACGGAAGCGCCTCCGATCCGGTCGCCTGTACCCAGATCCACCGCCCGTTGGCGTGGAGCATCCTGCTGACGACTGTGGGGACACCTCGTCCCCGCCGGCGTGCGACGGACCGCGCCACGACTTCGCGAACATCGTCCGGATGAACGAACTCCGTCAGCCTGCGGTCGACCAGCTCCCTCGGGTCGCGACCGAGCAGGCGCTCCACCGCGGGTGACGCGTAGATGCAGAGCTCGCTCTCGAGGTCGACCAGGAGAGTCGCTTCCGGGCCGTGCTCGACGAGCAGTCGGTAGAGGCCGTCGTCGCCGGCGGTGAGGCCTTTCGGCGTCCGCTGAGAGGACACACGTACCGATGAGACCGCCTTCATGCGCTCAATGTCGGCCGCTGCCGACCGTCCGGACAGATCCGTCTGCATCACGTGCGTATCCGGCCGCTCCTTCCCGTGACATGATCCAGGCGCTCTGTCGGGGACGCGCTTAGGCGAGAAGCTGGCGAAGCTCGGCGGCGACCTCACCACCGCGCTCGAGTCGGTGCGCGTGCCCGCGTTCCTGATCGACCGCGAGGGGACGATCCGCTGGCACAACGAGGCCGGTGCGGAGCTCGCCGGAGACGACGCGATCGGCTCGAGCTACGTCGAACGCGTGCTCCCCGCCGACCTGCCGGAAGCCCGCGAAGGGCTGAGGCGGGTCCTCCAGGACAGGCAGCCGGTCGAGCTGAAGATCAGGATCCGGACCGCCGGCGGCGACTTCGTGACGCGCGAGATCAGCGCTGCCCCGGTGCTCGACGACGGGAACCGGGTGGTGGCGACGTTCGGGCTCACGAGGCGAACCGCCTCCGCACGGCCCGAGGCGGCCGAAGCCGGCGCACGACTCGGTCTGACCGGGCGGCAACGAGACGTCCTGCGCCTGCTCGGAGAGGGCAGATCGACCCCGGAGATCGCAACCGAGCTCGGCCTCCGGCCGACCACGGTGCGGAACCACATCGCCCGCCTCATGGCCGAGCTCGGCGCGCACACGCGTCTGGAAGCGGTGATCGCGGCGATCAGAGCGGGCTTCTTCGAGGACTGAGCGCGGCTCAGCTTGCCTCTTGCCGCGACGTCGCGTCGTCGTGGATCGCCTTCGTCAGGCGGAGAATCTCACGCGAGAGGTCGAGCAGCTCCTGGTTCTCCCGATCCTCGTCCTTGACCGTCTGCCATTGCTGGTCCGCGATCAGCTGGCGCTTCGCGTCCGCCCTGTTCTGGCTGATCATCACGAAGGTCGAGAGGAAGATCGCCTCCAGCGAGACGATCATCGTCAGCAGGCCGTACGGGTACCTCTCGACGCCGAACCCGATCCAGCAGCCGAACCAGGCCAGGTGGATGTAGACGAACCCCATCGACCCGGCGAAGGCGGTGATGCGGTCGGCGATCCGGTTCTGGACGCTCTGCGCCCGCGCCTCGGCGTGTGCGACGAGCGCCGGGTTCCGCTCGCGTGGGAGGTGGAAGGGCTGGCTCATGGTCGGCTCGTGGGGCGCGGCGGCGGCCGGATCGACATCGGCCGCCGCCGTCTGCCACCGGGTCGCCGTCAGGCGACGTGGAGCTTCTCCTTCAGCGTCGCCACCCGCTCGTTCAGGGTCGCGACGACCTCGGCCTTCCGCTTCTCGTGCACGGCTCGCCGCGCTTCGCGCGCCGCGGCCTCGGCAGCCTCCTCGGCCGCCTCGAGCTCGTCCATGACGTCGGCGGCCGACCGTCGGGTGACCTCGCCGCCGAGCTTCGACATCTCGCCGTCGATCACCTCGACGGCGGCCTCGGACACGCTCGCGATCAGGGCCGTCGATCCCGGCGGAATCGCCCTGCCGAGCGTCGTGAGCGCCTCGTCGGACGTGACCGCGCGATCGACGTCGAACGTCCCGCCGATCATCGCGCCGGCGCCCCAGCCGAGCAGGACGCCCAGCGGCCCGCCGAGCACGCCGACGAGCATCCCGATCAGCGACCCGCTCGCCATGCCCTCGAGGCCGGCGTTGTCGGCGGTCTCCGGCACGCGCAGCTCGCCGGCCGCGGTGCGCTCCACGACAGCCGCGGAGTCGAGCTCGATCCGACCCTCGGCGTTGCACTGCTTGAGCACGCTCAACGCCTGGTAGGCGCTGCTCTGCTCCGCGAACTTCACCACGATCACGTTCTCCTTCGGCATTGCTCCTCCCTTCGCTCGGACCTTCGTTGTCGGAGGCACCCTGTCGTGTGGCGCTGCCAGGCCGCTGCCACGCCACGCTCAGCGGCTGCCGTCGCGGGCGGCGCTTCGTGTGCGCAGGCGCTCCGGCATGAAGCTCTCCGAGGTGAGCGCAAGACCCGTGACCGCGACGAGGAACCCTCCGAGCGAGATCAGCACGATGGCGAGGCTCGGCCGCGCGAGCAGGAAGAACGACCGGCCGAACGGCACGAGCAGCACCACGAGATAGAGCGCTGCGAGTGCGAGGACGAGGAGCGTGACGATCGTCTCGCGGCGCCGGCCCGACGCCTCGAGCACGACGATCAGGTACAGGCTGACAAGCAGCATCACCGTCGTCGCCACCGTTCGCGACTGGACGAGCGGCAGGTTGACGACGTCGAGAGCCGTCAGGTAGCTGGCGACGAGGCCGAGACCGACCGCGGTCCCGGCGGGGAGGGCGAAGTTGGAGACACCGCGGAGGAAGCTGTCGAAGGTCACGCGGCCGGCGCTCGGGGCGAGCGCGAGGAAGAACGACGGGATGCCGACGGCCAGCGCCGCGACGAGCGTCAGGTGCCGCGGGAGCAGCGGGTACGCCGTCGGCGAGATGCCGACGACGAAGATGAGGAAGATCGCCAGGCTCGACTTCGAGACGTACAGCTTCGTCACGCGCTGCAGGTTCCGGAGGATCCGGCGGCCCTCCTCCACGAGCTCCGGCACCACGGAGAAGTCGCCCCGGACGAGGACGACGTCTGCGACGCTGCGCGCCATCTGCGTCCCCGACCCCTGCGCGATGCCGAGGCGCGCGGCCTTCAGCGCAGGCACGTCGTTGACGCCGTCGCCGATCATCGCGACGTAGCGGCCGTCGGCTGCCAGCGCCTCGATCACGCGCCGCTTGCCCTCGGGCGAGATGCGACCGATCACGTGGTGGTCGCGCAGCAGCGCCCGCAACGCCTCGTCGTCGTCCAGGAGGGATCCTCCATCGAGCGCGCCGGCGCCGGCCGGAATGCCGACGTCCGAGGCGATGGCGAGAACCGTCTCGGGCCGGTCGCCCGACAGCACCTTGAGTTGGACGCCCTGAGCGAGGAGGTAGTCGACGGTGGAACGGGCATTCGGCCGCAGCTGCTCCGCGAGCACGACGAGGCCGAGCGGCTCCAGCCCGGCCGGCGGGCCTGTCGCGGGATCGTGGCCCGCCAGCGCCGCGCTCGTCCTCGCGACCGCGACGACGCGCCTGCCCGAGGCGGCCTCCTCCTGCGCGCGCGCCGCGAGCCGGCCCAGCGGGAGCAGTTCGGGCGCCCCGAGGACGTAGCTGACGCCCCCGAGGCGGACGCCGCTCCAGCGCCAGCGCGACGAGAACGGAACCTCCTGCTCCGGATCACGGCGCTCGGCGGGAAAGCGATCCGCGATCGCCTGCAGCGTCGCGTTCCTCGCCGTCGCAGCCGCCGCGAGCTGCGCGAGGGCGCGCGGCAGCGCGTCCTCGTCGGCGCCCGCGGCCACCGTCTCGAGGACGCGCAGCCGGGGCTCGGTCAGCGTTCCCGTCTTGTCGAGGCAGACGACGTCGACCGAGGCGAGCGACTCGATCGCGTTCAGCTGCTGGGCGAGCGCTCCTCGACGCGCCATCCGCATCGCAGAGGCGGCGAAGGTCACGCTGACGAGCAGGATCAGCCCCTCCGGCACGACGGTGACGACGGCGGCGACGGAGGTGGAGACCGCCCGCCTGATCGGCTCGTGGCGCTCCCAGAGCGCGTACCCGAGCAGCGTCCCCACCGGGACCATCAGCCCGACGAGCGTGTACAGCAGCTTGTTCATCGCCCGCTCGAGCGGGGAGCGTGCATGGCGAAACGTGCGGGCCTCGCCCGTCACGCGCGCGGCGTAGCTCTCCGCGCCGACCGCCGTCAGCGTGTAGCGGCCGGCGCCCTCCGCCACGAACGAGCCGGAGCGGAGCTCGTCTCCCGGCGCGCGCGCCACGGTCTCGGACTCGCCGGTGAGGATCGACTCGTCCATGAGCAGCCCCTCGCTCGAGTCCAGGCGCCCGTCCCCGATCAGCTGGTCGCCCGGCTGCAGCACGACGAGATCGCCGTCGACGACCTTCTCGCGGTGCAGCTGCTGCGCCTGCCCGTCGCGGATCACGGTTGCGGTCGGCGCGACGAGCGCGGACAGGCGGTCGAGCGCCAGCTTCGCGCGCACCTCCTGTACGACGCCGACGGTCGTGTTCGCGACGAGGATCCCAAGGAAGAGCGCGTCCTGCCACGAGCCGAAGCGCAGGGTGAGGAAGCCGAAGGCGGCGAGGATCAGGTTGAAGATCGTGAAGACGTTGGCGAAGAGGATGCTCAGGTACGAGCGGGACGACCGCGGCCGCCGCACCCGGCCGCGGGCGGCCAGACGCCGCGCCGCCTCGTCCGCCGAGAGACCGGCGGCGCCCGCCGGCGGGCGCTCGACTGCGGCTGTATCGAGCGCGACCACGGTCATGCCTCTGCGAGCGGCGCGTCGCGCTCGTCCCGCTTCGCCTTCGCGCCGAGGTACGAGCTCCTCAGCAGGCGCCGCGCCCCCGACGGGCCGAACGCGATCGCCAGGAGCACCGCCGCGACCACCACGTTCCAGGCGGTCGCGAGCAACTGCTGCCCGATCGACGAGGCGGTCGCCGCTGCCGCGCTGGCGGCGCCGTGGAGCGAGGCGACGTTGAACGCCTGGCTGACGCCGATGCCGCCGGGCGTGAACGAGACCACGTTCGCCAGGGTGTTGCCCGCCGCCACGCTCAGCACCGTGTGGAACGAGACCGGGATCGCGTACGCCGCCAGCACGACCGCGACGAAGCCCAGCCTGCTGCACCAGGCGAGAAGCTGCAGCAGGAGGACGCGGCGGACGTAGGCGCGCGGCTGCGAGAGGATCCTGCCCCCCTGCTTGACCTGCTCCCAGAGCTTCCTCAGCCGCCTCCACGCGAGGCGGACGACGACCGCGAGCACCAGGCAGATGGCGGCGAGCGCGAGGGCGGTCGCCCAGGGATGGGCGGAGGCGAAGCCGAACCTCCGCTGGAAGGACCCGCCGACGCTGACGAACAGGTACACCCAGACGAGCGCGCCGACGATGCTGAAGAAGAGCTTCTCGACACCCGCCGTCGCGAGGACGCCGGCCGGCGTCGCGGCCGCGATCGCCGCGACCAGCATCAGCACCGTGACGAGGGACCCGGCGTTGCCGGGCAGGAAGCCGTTCAGCGCGATGCCCGTCGCATAGCACGCGAGGACGCCGAGCAGGCTGAGGTCCCCGTCCGGATACGCGTAGCGGAGGATGCCGTGCCACGCGGCGCCTGCGAGCAGCACCCCGAGGGTCTGCAGCGCAAGCGCCGGCACGACGTAGACGAGCGAGACCGCCGTGAACGCCGCCCAGGAGGCGCCGAGCCAGCCGCGGACGTCCCAACCGGCCGCCACGGCGGCGACCGCGATCGCGGCGACGAGCACAGCGGAGGCGACCATCCAGCGTGCGCGGGCGAGGTGGCGCTGCATCCGAGCCCCCGTCAGCCCGTCCGGGCCGGCGGCACGATCGGCACCGGTCGCCGCGCGTGGACGGCGACGCAAGGCCTCGGCGCCGTTCAGCTCCTCGAAGGCGTTGCCGGGCACGACCGACGACGTCGTGGCGAAGCCCTCCGCGAAGGTCATCGACGGCGCGACGTCGAGCACGACCGCACGCCGCGGGCCGAGCAGCGCCGCAGCGGCGTCGACGACCCGCTCGGCGTCGGGCGAGCCGTCGTGGCAGATCAGGATCGGGGGCTCTTCGGTGGTCATCGTTGCGCCTCGCTGTCGTCGGGGAGGGGCCGGGACGCAGGCTCGCTGGAGCGCCACGACCCCTCGCTTGGATGCACGTCGATCAGCCGTGCGTCAGCGGCCTCGCCGTCGCCCGCGGCTCGAGACGGCGCCTCAGCTCCGCGGCGACCCGTCTGAGCTCGACCGCGTAGGCGAGTTGCACCACTCCCGTGACGATCGCGTAGGCCGCGATCAGCGCCAGGAGCGCGAGCGCTCCGGCACCCGGGTGCGCGAACATGATCCCGCCGAACGCGGCCGAGACGAGTCCCAGCAGCATCAGCAGGAGCGCCCGTCCGCCGCTGAGCGGGAGGAAGAACGCACCCAGCAGGACCTCGAGCGCTCCGGCCGCGATGGCCCAGGCGGCGATCGCGTAGAGGAGCGCGTGCGCCGACAGGCCCGGCCAGGCGAGCACCACGACGGCGACGGCGACGCCGAGCAGGCCGTCGACGACGAGCCATGCCCGGCGGCTCCGGCCGATCGGCGCCTCGAACGCTCCGATCACCGTCGTCACGCCGGCGACGAGCGCGAACGCGCCGACCAGCGCGATCAGCGCCGTCAGGCCGATCCCCGGCCAGGCGAGCGCGATCACGCCGAACGCGATTCCCGCGAGGCCGCGCAGCGCCATCGCCTTCCAGATGCGGGCGAGAACCTGCTCGCCCTCCTTCAGCTTCGCTTCGAGATTCATCGGATTCATCTCCTCACCGCAACTTCGTGGAAAGCTCGTCGACCTTCCGCTCGAACTCCTCGCGGGCTGCCGCGAGACGCGTCGTCTGCTCGCGCCACGCGTCGCCCGACGCCGCCTGCAGCTGGCCGAGCTGCTCGCCGACTGCGACGCGTCGCGTGCGGAGCTCGGCGAGCGCGGCCTCGGCGCGCTCGCGGCCGTTGCCGGCCCTCGCCGCGGCCTTCATCTGGAGCCGCTCGACGTACGCGTCCCAGCCGTGCAGCTCGTGCGCGACGGCGGCGGCGAACTCGGCGCGGCTCTCGGCGGCGTCGGCTGCGAGCGACCGTCGTGCGACGTCGACCCTGGTCTCCAGCCGGGCGAGCTTGTCCTCGATCTCGTCGGACGCGTCGCGGACGGCCGTCCGCGCGGACGACTCCTCCTGCTGCAACGCGTCGAGGTGGCGTTGGAGGCGCGGTTTCGCATCGGCTGCAGCCGCGCCCACGCGCTCCTGCAGCCCCTCGATCTGCCGGCGGATCCCCGCCAGCCGATCCTCGACCGGCGTTGTCGTCATCATCTCGTACCTCCTGGTCGTGCGCCCTTCCTGGACGCAGCGCAAGCCTCGCGGGAGCCGCTGCCAGGCCGCTGCCATCTGTTGCGCGCCGGCTGCCGCAGCCGGCCGCCTCAGGCCGGCGCCAGGGCCGGGAGCTGCGAGAGGGCGGCCCGCGCGGCCTCCTCGAGGCTGCCGGCGAGCACCACGAACAGGCTCTCGCGGGCGTTGTGCGCGCGCGGCGTCTCCGACCAGCGGAGGACGCTCCGGTACAGCCGTTCCGCCGTCTCGGCGTCGCCTGCCGCCGCGAGCACCCGGCCGAGCTCCAAGCGGGCGACCGCCGCGACGTATGGAGAGGAGGCACCTTCGGCCGCTGCGAGGGCCTGGCGCTCGAGCTCCTCCGCCTGCCGCAGGTCGCCGCTCGCGAGGACGTTCGCGCCGAGGCCGGCAAGCGCGAACGCAGCGTGATCGGCGAAGCCGACTCGGGTCGACACCTCGAGCGCAGTCCGGTAGGCCTCCCCCGCGCCCGCCCCATCGTCCCGCCGCTCCGCGGCCCAAGCGCCCAGCAGCAGCGCCGGCGCGTGGAAGGCGTCGAACCCGATCGCTTCCGCGTGGCCGAGGATCTCGGGCACCAGCTTCTCGACCGTCGCCACGTCCCCCGCGCCGGCGGCGATCATCGCCCTGATCACGCAGGCCGCCGACGTGCCCCACTCGTCTCCGACCGCCTCGAAGCCCACCCGTGCCTCGTCGGCGACCGCGGCCGCTCGCTCCCCGTCTCCCGCCCGGGCGAGCGAGAGCGCAAGCGCCGCCCTCACGAGGCTGACCGCCGGAAGGTCGCCGCCGAGCGCGAGCGCCTGCTCGCCCGTCGCGAGGGCGGCCTCCAGATCGACCTCCTCGCATGCGAGGTAGCAGAGCCACGCGAGCAGCTCGACGCGGACGTCTCGCGGCGCCTCCCGCCCGAGGACGTCGAGCGCGCCTTCGACGAAGCGGCGCCCCTCCGAGACGCGCTCGGCGAGCACGAAGTACCACGCGGCCTCGCCGAGCCGGCCGGCGATCGAGGCGTCTCGCGCCTCGCGCGCGTACTCGAGCGCGCCCCAGAGATTGTCCGCGTCCAGCGTGAGGCGCCTCGTCCAGGCGAGCCAGCGGGGGCCGCGCAGCTCGGCTGCGGCCTCGGCGGCGAGACGGGCGAAGAACTCCGCATGGGCCCGCCGAGTCGGGGCGAGGCCTCCGGTCCCGTCGAGCTGCTCGAGCACGTACTCGCGCACGGTGTCGAGCAGGCCGTAGCGCGCCTCGTCCCCCGGGAACGACGCCGACACGATCGAGCGGTCGACGAGCGCCTCGAGCAGGAACGTGACCGTCGGCTCGTCGAGCCCGCGTGCCGCCCCCGCGGCGGCCAGTGACTGGAGCGATGCGCCGCCCCGGTGGACTGCGAGCTGTTCGAGCAGGGTCTTCTCGTCGGCGTGCAGCAGGTCGTAGCTCCACTCCACGAGGCCGCGCAGGCCGGCCCGGCTCGGGTCGGACTCCGGCCGGTCGCGGAGGAGCGCCAGTCGGCGCTCGACGACGGAGAGGATCTCCGAGAGCCCGAGCACGTTGACGCGCGCGGCCGCGAGCTCGATCGCAAGCGGCAGCCCGTCGAGCCGCCGCACGATCTCCGCGGCGAACGGCCCCGCCTCGGCCGTCAGCTGGAAGCCCGGCCGCGCCGCGCGAGCGCGCGCGACGAACAGCTCCACGGCGGGCGAGTCGACTGCACCGGCCGCATCCTCGGGGAGCGGGAGCGGCCGGACGTGGACGCGGACCTCGGCGGTGAGGTGGAGGATCTCGCGGCTCGTGGCCAGCAACCGCACGCCGGGGCACTCCGCGAGCAGCGTCGACGCGACCCGCGCCGCCTCCCCGATGACGTGCTCGCAGGCGTCGAGGACGAGCATCGCCTCGGTATCGCGGAGGCGCGTCGCGACGTTCGCGAGCGAGTCCGAGCCGCGCACCTCGACCGCCTGCGCGACGAGGCGCGCAATGTCGGCCGGGCTTCCCGCGCGCGCGAGGTCGACGAGCCACGCGCCGTCGCGGAGCTCGGCCTCGTAGGCGCGCGTCGCCTCGAGGGCGAGCCGGCTCTTCCCGACTCCGGGTGGACCCGTCAGCGTCACGAGGCGGTGCTCCCGAAGCAGCTCGACGACCTGGACGAGCTCGTCCCGGCGCCCGACGAACGACGACGGCGACGCGGGGAGGTTGCCGCGCCGTCTCGGTGCGACCGGGAGAGGGGCGATCGACGGGTCGTGGGCGAGGATGGCCTCCTGGAGTCGCCGCAGCTCCGGCCCCGGCTCGAGACCGAGCTCCTCGTCGAGCGCCCGCCGCGCCTCCTGGAAGGTCTCGAGCGCGTCGGCCTGACGGCCGCCGCGGTAGAGCGCGAGCATCAGCTGGCCCCAGAGCCGCTCGCGGAACGGACTCTCCTCGAGCGCCGCCCTGAGCGCGGGCGTCACCTCTCGATGCTCTCCGAGCGCGAGCGCCACCTCGAAGCGCTCCTCCAGCGCGTCGACCCTGAGCGCCTCGAGGCGGCGCGCCTCCGCGCTGAACCAGGCGGTCTCCGTGAGGCCCTGGAGCGCCGCCCCGCGCCACAGGGAGAGCGCGGAGGCGACGGAGTCCGCGGCGGAACGGACGTCGGCCCCGCGCAGGGCGGCGCGGGTCTCGGCGAGGAGCTCCTCGAAGCGCAGCGAGTCGACCGTCGAGGCCTGCAGCGCGTAGCCGTTCGGCGAGCCGGCGATCGAGTCGCGGCCGAGCGCCGCGCGGAGCCGGGTGACGTGGTGCTGGACGGCGTTCCGCGGTGCGGCCGGCAGGTCCTCGCCCCAGAGAGCGTCGACGAGCGCGTCGACCTCGACCACACGGCCGGGGCGGAGCGCGAGCATCGCGAGCAGTGCGTGGCGCTTCGATCCGCTGACCTCCGCCGGACGCCCGTCCGCGAGGACCTCGAAGGGCCCGAGAAGCCGGATCTCCAGGCGGTCGCTCATGCGGCGAGGGCGGGCGGTACGGACCAGTGTCTCACGTCCGACCGCCGGCAGAACGCCGCCGACACGTGGAAGCCGCCTGGAAGCGAGACGGCCCATGCTGCGCGCATGAACGACGATCGGCAGGGATGGAGCGACCCGCCGGATCCGCCTCGCGAGGGCGGGCTCGCGCCGGTCCTCTGGCTGCTCGCCGCCCTCATCGCGGAGATCGAGGGCTTCGCGTGGGCGTTCGGGCACCTGATCGGGCACTGAGCGCGCGTGACTGCTGCGAACATCGATCGAATTGGATCGATCGATACGACCACCGCCGCCGCAAGCGGCTGCCTGCGGCCAGAAGCGCGACTCCACGGAAGCCGGGATATCCGCAGGCGGGTCAACTGCGGCGTTCGGACGACGAGCGCTCGTTTGGCAGTTGGAGCGGTTAGGTAAGCGTGACTTTCTTCCAGGTCCCCGGCGTGCCGCTGGAAGTGCAGAACCAGAGCACACCGGCGGCATCGCACAGCAACTCGCCTCGCAGATGGGCTCCCGTGGTCGGCTTGCCGCTGTAGCTCTGCGGTGCGAGCCGGATCGCTGCCAGGCCGCCCTGGAAGTGGCCACCGTAGGCGCCGCCATTACCGGAGACACCGTTCGAGTTCTTCGAGACGCCGTAGACACCGGGATTGTCCGTCGAGTGCGCCTCGCAACCAACGCCAGCGGCGCTCAGCGCGTAGACGCCTCCCTGGGTTCCCTGCAGATAGCCGCCGTAGCGTCCCCCCGTGCCATAGACGCCGTGGAGATTCGTGGACAGCCCGAACACGCCCGCATTGCTGGTCGAGTCGCCCCGGCAGCCGACGCCCGTTCCGGTCTGGCCGTAGACGCCGCCGTTCGTTCCCTGGAAGTAGCCACCGTAGCCGCCGCCCTTGCCGGAGATGCCGTTCGAGTTCGTCGAGACGCCGTAGACGCCGGCATTGTCGGTCGAGTGCGCCTCGCAGCCCGTACCGGCGGCGCTCTGCGCGTAGACCCCTCCCCGGGATCCGTCGAACCGCCCGCCGTAGGCTGCGCCCTGGCCGTAGACGCCGCTCGTCCTGCCCGACTGGCCGAAGACACCGGCGTCGGCGTTCGAGAGACCGACCACCGCAGGGTAGTTCTGCGACTGCCCGATCACTCCGTTCGAGTTCACCGCGTAGCCGCGGATCGCTGGATGCTCCGCTCCCGAGACGGATCCCTTCGCCGAGACCGCGAGAATCATCGCCGGGCTCGCGTTCCAGTCGATCTCCGCGCCGTTGTTGAGCACGCGCAGCCCCCACAGTCTGTTCGCGGTGAGCACCAGCAGGGTGTCGTCCTCAGACTCGTTCACTGCGCCCAGCACCATGTCGTCGCCGGCGGCGCCGAGCGCCTTCGGCGCGGCGATCGCCGCGCCGCCCGCCGCGCCGGCTGCGAGGAGCCCGGCCCGCCCCAGGAGGTGGCGGCGCGAGATCGCCCGAGCCGGCGTCGCCCCGTTGCCTGCTTCCGCCGTCTCCGACCTCCGCCCGCCCTGCAGCTCCGAGCGAAGCCTCGACAACTCCTCCGCCTGCGCCTCGACCAGCCTCGTCAGCGCGTCGACCCGTGCCGCCAGCTCACCCGCCATTCCTGCCCCTCTCCATCGACGACCGAGCAACGATCATCCCACACCGCCTCCCACCTCCAAACTGGCCGGCAGCGCCCCGAACCGGTCGCAGGTGCGACATCTCGATCGTGGCGGGCGCCGTGAACCCGTTCCTGAGCCGATCACTCGCACGCGAGCCGCGCACCTATTCGATCAGCGCCTGAGCTTCCCGGAGGAGCCGCTCGTGGAACGCCGCGCCGGTGCCCGCGACGAGGCCGCGCGCCTCGTCGAGGGTCGCCCGCGCCTCGTCCGTGCGCCGACGGTCGGCGAGAAACCGCGCGTAGCCGACCATCGTCTCGGCTCGCTCCAGCCGGTTCTCGCTACCGAGGAATCGGTCGAGGCTCCGTCGCCAGATGTCCTCGGCCTCGTCGTGCCGCCCCAGAGCTGCCCGCAGCTCGGCGACCTGCGTGGACGGACTTGCGACCGGATCGATCAGGCTCGCTTCCGCCGCCGCCTCGTCGAGCCGTCCCCAGGCCAGAAGGATCCCCACCCGCAGACCGTGCACGCTCGCGTCGAAGGCGCTGCCGCCCATCTCGTCCGACACCGCCGACGCGCGTTCGAGGCAGGCCCATGCCTCTTCGCGGCGCCCGAGGTAGATGAGGGGTCGCGCAAGCGAGAACGTGTTGCAACCGACCAACCAGAGCTGCTCGCCGAGCTTTTCCGCGAGGCCAAGCCGCTCGCGCCCGTGCTCGACCGCCTCTTCGAGCCGGTCCTGGACTCGCCGCAGATGTCCGAGCCCCGCATGGGCCTGCTCCAGAGCGCGGAGGCTCGCGGACTCAGTCGCCAGGCGCATCGCCTCCCCGGCCTGGCGCTCGGCCTCACCGAGCTCCCCGAGGTCGAGGAGACAGACGACGCCGAAGCCGCCCAGGTTCCATGCCGCCCGCGGCACGTCCCCGAGCTCGAGCGCAAGCTCCGCTGCACGCCGGTGGTTCCCCTCTGCAGCCGTCAGTCGCCCCGACCAGAAGTCCGCCAGGGCGATCAGCTCGAGGACGTCGACCTCGAGTGCGCGCAAGCCGAGGGAACGAGCGATGGCCAGTGCCCGCTCGCCTGCATCGCGCATCCCGGTCGCGCCGCCGCGGCTTCGCTCCGCCTCGGCGAGCGCCAGCGACGCGAGCGCCGTCCCCTCGGGCGTCGCGGCGCCCGCGAGAGCCCGCTCGGCAAGCTCGACCGCCTCTTCGACAGCTCCGGATCTCGCGAGCATCGCAGCGAGCTGCGCTCTCGAGAGCTGCGTGAGCTCTGGATTCCCGTCCGCGGTGGCCAGGGCGCGTCGCAGGAGCGCGATCGCTTCGGGGACGCCTGCATTTGCCACCGTCCACGTCGCGGCCTGCCGGAGGGCGTCCACTGCGACTTCCACGCACGCCGGGGTCGGCGGCTCGAGCGGCGCAACCTGCTGGAGCAGGGAGAGCCAACGCTCGAGGTGACCGGCGATCGGGACGATCAGCTCCGCGCGGCTCTCCCGGCGCTCGCCGAGCCAGGCGGCCGCCCGGCGATGCAGCTCCGAGCGTTCGCCGTGACGGATCGACTCGTAGGTCACCTCGTGGATCAGGGCGTGGTGGAAGCGGAGCTGCCGGTTACCGAGGAACGCGCTCTCGGCTTCCTCCACGACGAAGCCGGAGGTGCGGAGGCGGCGAAGCGCAGAGGCCGGGATCGGCCCGCCGGCGAGCGCGGCCACGGCGCCGTCCCAGAAGGTCTCTCCCACGACGGCCGCGGCCTGGGCGACGCGCTTCGTCTCCGGCGGCAGGAGCTCGAGACGGGCCGCGATGAGGGCGCGAAGCGATTGGGGAACCCCGGGGTCGATGTCCTCGCCACCGGCCATGGCGGCCACCTCCTCGAGGAAGAGCGGGTTCCCGCCCGCCCGCTCGACGATCGAGCGCCGGACACGCTCGCCCCACGTCGTTGCGAGTTCAGCCATCAGGTTGTCGACGAGAGTCGACGCGTCTCGGTCGGAGAGCGCGCCGAGCGAGATAGCGGTCGTTCGCTCGTCGACGAAGAGCTCGGCCAGCCGCTCGCGCAGCTCGGGCCGGCCCAGCAGGACGATCGCGAGCGGGACGGGCGCGAGCGTCTGGATCAGCTCCTGGAGCGTCTCGAGGAGCGTGTCGCCACTCCACTGGAGGTCGTCGAGGACGATCGCCGCCGGGCGTGTCGAAGCGAGCTCCTCCAGGTAGCGGCGGAAGCTCCACAGCAGCTCCTGCCCCGACGCGACGGCGGTCCTCGACAGTCCGGCAAGCGGCGCGAGCTGCGCCTTGATCAGCGGCATCTCCTCCGCACAGTGCCGGCCGCGGAGCATGCGGCTGAGCTTCCCGAGCGCCTGCCCGTTCGTGTCTGCGCCGCCGATGCCCGTCTCATGCCGCACCACCTCCGCGAGCGGTGACCACATGCTTCCTTCGCCGTAGGCGACGCACGAACCGCGGAAGACGCCGGCTCGCCCGCCCGCGCGACCGGCGAACTCAGCGGCGAGCCGGCTCTTGCCGATCCCGGGCTCACCCAGCACCACCACGACCTGCGGCTCGCAGCGCGCGATCGCACGCTCCAGGGCGGCGCCGAGCAGGTCGAGCTCGCGCTCGCGTCCCACGAACCGCGAGCGCACGCGCCTCCGCTCGGGAAGCAGCCGGAGCGCGGCAGACGCGGTGGTCGCCCCGTCCGGCGCCGCCTCGGAGTACTCGACCACGTGGCTCGTGAGCAGCACGGTCTCCCGGCCGACGAGGATCTGGTGCGGCGCGGCGCTCCTCCGGAGCCGCTCGGCCGACTCCATCAGATCGCCGTGGCGGAGTAGCCCCGGGCCGCCCACCAGCGCCTCGCCGGTCTGGATTCCGATCCGGACGTCGAGGTCGCCGCCGGCGAGCGCTTCCCGGAGTTCGAGCGCGCAGCGAACCGCGCGCTCCGCCTCGTCCTCGTGCAGCGTCGGCACGCCGAAGACGGCAAGGACGGCGCCGTCCGCCAGCCCCTGAACCGCGGCTCCGTGAAGGGTGAGCAAGGAGATCGACGTGTCGACCGCCTGGTCGACGGCTCGGCGGCGCGCCTGCGGATCGAGCCGATGAAGACCGCCTGTCGCCGCGGTCAGCTGTGCGACGACGACCGTCACCAGCTTCCGTGCCGGCTCGCCCGCCCCCGGCTCGACGCGCTCGAGCTCGAGCTCCGGATCGTGGCGGAGGATCGCATGCTCGAGGCGGCGAAGTGCCGGACTCGGCTCGAGGCCGAGCTCCTCGACCAGAACCCGCCTGCCCTCGCGGTACGCCTGGAGCGCCTCCGCCTGGCGGCCCGAGCGGTACAGGGCAAGCATCAGCTGGCCTCGCACGCGCTCCCGGTCCGGGTAGCGGGCTGCGAGCGACCCGAGCTCGCCGACGAGCTCGGGGTGGCGCCCGAGTCCGAGGTCCGCCTCGATCCGCTGTTCGAGCGCGACGAGCCGCAGCTCCTCGAGTCGTGTGATCTCGGCCTGGCCGAACGCCTCGTACCGGAAGTCGGCCAGAGCCGGGCCGCGCCATTCCGCCAGCGCCTCGTGCAGGAGGACCGAGGCCCGGCCGAGCTCTCCGCTTTCGACGAGGCGCATCCCCTCGCCCAGAAGCCGCTCGAAACGATGCGAATCGAGCTCGTCACCGTTCAGGTCGAGGACGTAGCCGCCCGCACGCGTGGCGATGACCGAGCCGGTTGCGTCTTCCGGAGCGAGCGCCTTGCGCAGCCGCGAGACGTAGACGTGGAGCAGATGGGCGGCGCTTCTCGGCCGTGCCTCGCCCCAGAGCTGTTCAATCGCCTCGCCGCTCGAGACGACCTCGCCGGCGCGAACCAGCAGGATCGCCAGGAGCGCGCGAGGCTTCGGGCCTCCCAGATCCAGCACACGACCGCCGTCGCACACCTCGAGCGGCCCAAGGATCCTGAACTCCATACGCCTCCCGCTCGAATCTAGCACCGGGTCCGGAACGGGAGCAGAGGCCCCGCGCCACGCGCGTAGAGCCGGCGTAGAGCAGGCATTGCCAAACTGCTGCGCGTGAATCTCGCGAAGGGCCTCATCGATCGCGAGTCCGGCTACGTTCCTCCCGAGCTCGGCCGTCGCCTTGCGCGTCGGCGCGCCGGCCTGGCGACGATCATGGTCGTGGTCGCGGCCACGCCCCTGACGGCCTCCGGACACCCCGCGCGGACCACGGAAGGGGCGAGGCGGTCGTCCCCGGCCGTCACCGCGGGTCCCCCGGTCGTCGAGTTCCAGCCCCATGTCCGTTGGGGCGGGCGCACCGTCGCGGTCGATATCAGCCGCTTCGCCAACAGCTCGGGCAACAACGACGCGATCGCCGCCACCGAGACGGGCGGCATCTTCCGTTCCGGAGGCGCCGGCAGCGCGTGGCAGCACCTGGACGCCCTGCCCGAGTTCCGGATCATGGACGTCCGCTACTCGCCGTTCAGCGCGGGTGTCGTCCTGGCGACCGCGCAGTCCGACTCGCACGCCGTCAACGGCGGCGGGATCTGGCGAAGCGGCGACGGCGGGTCGACGTGGCAGCACGTCGGGACGGGTGCGCTGGCGTGCGGCGGCGTGGCGGGCGCCTGGGGTATCGGCTTCGCGCCCGACTCCGGCGACGCCTACGTGGGAACCGACTGCGGCGTGGCAGTCAGCAGGAACTCCGGCGTCACCTGGACGAATGTCGTGCCACTCACCTCGGGCGAGACCCGGCTCCCGAGCGATGTCGTCTCGGCCGTGGCGGCCTCGCCGGGCGGAGTGGTGGCCATCTGCGGCGCGATGGGGCTGCGTCGCTCCACCGACCGGGGGGCGACGTGGACCGTGCTCGCGTCGGCCGCCGACGTGGGCAGCTGCAGTCCCGGGGCCGACCACAACATGCGCGGGCTCGCGGTCTCACCGTTCGAGTCGAGCGCGCTGTTCGTCGCGTTCCACGACCACCTGGACGAGTACGACGTCAAGTCCGACGGGACGGTGGCGAGGAAGACGTTCCTGCTCCAGCCCGCCGGCGGCGGAAAGGAGGATTTCGTCCGCACCGTACCGTCCGGCGCCGGGACCTTCGACGTCTGGGCGGGCGACGGGCTGGACGTGTTCCGCCAGCTCGGCTGCACGAACACCGGCGGTGCGCCTCTCCGCTGCACGAACTCGTTCGACAAGGTCACGCTCGACCACCCCGACCCGAGCTACATCGCGTTCCAACCCGGGAACTCGTGCCCGGTCTACATCTCGAGCGACGGCGGGCTGCAGCGGACGACCGACTGCGGAGCGACCTGGAACAAGCCGATCTTCGGGCACGGGAGCACGCTGAACGGCGACTTCGGCTTCAACGCGCTTCAGGTGTACGACATCGCGGGCCAGGTCCACCCCGGGTCGCACACCGACCTCTACTTCGGCACGCAGGACAACTCGCTGTGGGCGTCGGGCAACGGCGGCCTGACCTGGCCGAACAACGCGAGCCCCGAGGGCTTCGGCATCCAGCTCCAGCGGAGCACCCCGGGCGACGTCGGGCAGAAGTTCCCCTACGTGAGCTGCGGCGCGTGCCAGGTCGCGACGCGCGGCGCCCACCTGGTGCAGACGCCGGGCACCGGAGACTGGAACAACCCGCCGGGGAGCGGCTCCACGGTCTATCCGCCGGCGCTCGTCGGCGAGAACGTCTTCTTCCAGTTCGCCCCGAACAGCAGCGGTGGCGTCTCGCTGTGGCGGAACACCAACTTCGACTCGGCCTCCGACTGGGTCCAGGTGCCGGGGGCGGATCTGCCGGCGCTGGTCGATCACTTCCAGAGGATCTTCGTCGCCGGCTCGCCCTCGGACCCGGTGCTGTACGTGCCCGTTCCGTCGGGCTCCGCGGTCGGCCTGGTCAAGATCACGCACGCCCTCACGGCGACCGCCGGGGACGCGGCGGTCATCGCCCGGGCCGACACGGGACTGGCCAACCTCGGCGCCAGCTGCCTGACCGAGTACCTGTGCGGCAACGTCTTCGCCCTGGGCGTCGACCCGAGCAACGCCGCCCACCTGATCGCCGCGGACGTCGGCGCCAACCTCGGCGGCGGCGCCATGGTGGAGACGTTCGACGGCGGGCAGTCCTGGAACCAGCTCGCCCAGCTCACCAACCGGATCACGGACAACGGCACGTTCCGGTTCAGCACGCCCTCGGGCGGCTACCGCGTGGCACCGAGGGGGCTGGGATCGCAGGTCCACGTCATCGCGTTCGACCCGACGGACACGAATCGGATCCTGGTCGGGACGGAGGCGGCCGGGATCGTCGAGACGCTCGACGGGGGCGCGAACTGGGCGACGATCGACGGCTCGCAGCAGATTCCGGCCGTCAGCGGGTTCTTCTTCGACGACGTCACCGCGGGCCGGCAGATCGTCGTGTCGTCGACCGGCCGGGGGCTGTGGAAGCTGCCGATGTCGCAGGGCCTGAACTTCGTCGTCTCGGGCATCCCGGCGGGGCGTTCCGTGGTGGCGGTCGACGAGACGACCGGTGCCCGGACGGCGCTCCGTCCGGATCCGGGTGCGTCCGGCGGGACGGTGTACCGCGGGCTCGAACTGCTCGGCTTCGCCTCGTTCTCGACGGTGGTCTACCACTTCGAGGTCTTCGGGGCGGCGACGCCGTCGAGCTCGCACACCTTCACGTTCGCCGAGCGGCTGGCCGGGGTGGCGACCGCGAGCGCTGCGATGGTGGCCGGAAGCGCCAGCCTCTCGAGCCCGCCGGTCGCCTATCCGCTCCAGTCCCAGACCTGGGTGGCGCATTTCACCGACAGCTTCGGAGGGTCGAACGTCAGGAACCCCACACTCGACTTCCGGACCTCGGGCGCCAGCCGGTTCGAGGTCACCTACGACACCGCCCTGGATCTCGTCTGCCTGACCCCGCCGCCGGCGTCCGGCCCGGCCTGCGGCCCCGCGGACCCGCAGGGCGGGTTCATCTCCAACTCCTTGGTCAGGGTCGACCTCGCGCACACGTTCACCGCCACCTCGGGAACGGATCGAACGGTGACGTGGTCGTTCTCGCTGCTCGACCCGGCGGCGACGCCGCCCACCGTCTACGAGGTCGTCAGCTCTGCCGGCGACGGCAGCAAGGCGTTCCTGCAGTGGACCCCGCTCGCAGTCAGCGTCGCCCTCACGCACCGGCCGGCTGTCGGGACGGTCAGCCCGGCGGACGGCACGGCACCTCCCGGCACGTTCGTCAACCTGACGGCGATGTACAGCGACCCGGACGGGACAGCCGATCTCCGCTTCGGCCTGCTCACCTTGACAGGCGGCGTAGGAGTGACCTACGACCGGGCGCTCAACCGGATGTCCGTCAGCGACGGGAAGCTCGTCTCCTGCATCCCGGGGAGTCCGTTTACGAAGCCGAACTCGATCTCGACGCCGACCGTCACGCTCGACTGCGTGCAGTCCAGCGTCTCGTCGAGAGGGAACACGATGACGGTGAGCTGGCGGCTTCGGTTCAACGCGGTGCTCTCGGGAAGGCGCTATCCCGTCACCCTGCAGGCGATCGACGCGGAGAAGGGCGACAGCGGACCCGCGACGAGGAGCACCTTCGCGGTGAACATCCCGCCGGCGTTCGGTGCCCTGACGCCGTCGAGCGGCAGCCAGGCGCCCGGCTCTCCGCAGACGTTCGCCGCCACCTTCACGGATCCGGACGGACGGCAGAACCTGAACGGCGCGACGCTCCGCTTCTTCGTCAGCACCGGCACGTCCACGTTCAAGTCCGTCGAGCTGTACTACTTCGAGGCGACGGGGAAGATCGGGATCAACAACTTCGCCACGACGCCTGCGACGACGTGCGCCTCGATCGGCCCCGGCGCCCAGCCGGTGAGCGTGTCCCTCGCCACGCTGAACTGCGGCGCGAGCAGCCTGCGCGACGTGACCGACTCCTCCGGAAAGGTCGTCGGCACTGCCGTGTCGTGGAACGTTACCCCGCAGCCCGCCATGTCCGGCTTCACGTACACCACCCGGCTCTCCGTCCAGGACGACACGGGTGCGTCCCTCGGCCCGACCGACGTCGGCACGTGGACCGTCGACGCGCCGCCGGGCGGCGGCGTCAACGACCCTGCGAGCGGCTCCACCGACGCCGGAGAGGTCCAGCGGTTCGTCACCACGTGCTCCGACCCTGACGGCTGGCACAACATCCGCACGATCGACTTCCGTCTCGGCGAGGGCAACGACGGCCATGCCGGGCAAGCGCTCTGGGCGCAGTTCGACGAGAACCGCGGGGTGCTCCGGCTCTACGACCCGGACACAGGCCAGTGGACCGAAGGGGCGCCGGGGTCGGACACGGTGCTGTCGACGCGCCGCGTAGAGCTGCGGCTGGGCGGGTCGTCGGTCGAAGGCGCCGGCCCGGCCGCCCCCGGCGTCCGAGTCACCTGGGAAGTGGTGTTCAAGCCGCCGGCCGCCAGGAGGCACTACAAGCAGTTCCTGAACATCACCGACGACACGGGCTCCGCCACCGGCTGGGACAGGGTCGGCACCTGGGAGGTGAAGCGGTAGACGACGGAGGCCGGCGTCCCGGCCGCGCGGCGGCAGCCACGACGGAAGGGAGAACCGCCGGCGTCAGTCGTAGAGGAATCTGAGGGCGGCCTTCCATTCCGCGCCGGCCAGCGCGCGCTGCCCGCGAGCGAGCGGTGCTGATAGTCGGCCGGGGAGAAGAAGCTTGCCCTCAGCGGCAGGCGAAAATACGTGCCCGCGGGAGGACGACACGGCTGCATTTGTCGGCCCGACCGACATCGGCACGTGGACCGTCGCGCGCCGCCGGGCAGCGGCGTCAACGACCCTGCGAGCAGCTCCAGCGACGCCGGAGAGGTCCAGCGGTACGTGACCACGGAAGTCGATCGTTCGGGATGTGCGCCCAGCCGTCCGGGTCGGAGCACCTCGAACTACGCCCAGAGCGCTTGCCAGGCATGGCCGTCGTTGCCCGAACCGCGGGTGCTTCGGCTGTATGACCCGACTCGTCGGCCAGAACGATGCTTGCTGTCGGAGCCTGTTACGGAGCGAACTCCGCGGTCCACCGCGTTAGCAGCATCAATGGGCTGCCGCTCCTGACCGAGCCGATCGAGATCAGGTCACCGGCGGCGAACGTTCGCGCTCCCCCTGCCGATTAGCACCGAAGCGGCAACCAACGACGCGACACGCTTCCTGTTCAACCGCGTCACTTAGCCACGCGGTCCCAGCGCTCGAGCACCTCGTCGACGTACTGCCGCTGGGACCCCGAGAAGGGCGCGCCGGTGAGAATCTGCCCGGCCTCGGCCGGGTCGTCGTTCGCCACCGCGGCCTCGCGATGCTCGCGCCCGGGTGGCGGCTGCCGAAGTTGCCGGCGCAACCAGCGCATCAGACTCACCGGGCCGGGTTCGTGGGCCGTTTCCACATCACGCACGATCGCAGTGCTCCCGCACGACCCGTATCAACTCGTCGACGTCGACCGGTTTCGCGAGGTAGCCGTCGAAGCCGGCCTCGACGAAGCGCTCGCGGTCGCCGCTCATCGCCTGCGCGGTCACCGCCAGCACGGGGATGGAGGCCGTGCGCCCCTGCTGTCGTAGCCTCTCGAGCGCCTCGACGCCGTCGATCCCTGGCAGCCGCACATCCATCAGGACGAGCGCAGGCTCGTGCGTCAGGGCGAGCTCGACAGCCTCCTCGCCCGTCGTCGCCTCGAGCGTGCTGTATCCCGAGGCCTGCAGCACATCGCGGAAGAACTTCATGCTCTTGTCCTTGTCTTCGACGACGAGGACCCGCTCACCGGCCATTTCGGCTTGCCTTCTTGATCGGGAGCGTGAAGACGAAGCGGGTGCCGTGACCGAGCTCGCTCTCGACCCAGATCCGGCCGCCGTGCAACTCGATCAGACGCTTCGACAGCGTGAGACCGAGCCCCGTACCCTCACGCTCCTGCACACCGATATCAGTCTGCTGGAACTCCTCGAAGATCCGTTCCTGATCCTCGAGCGCGATGCCGGGCCCGGTATCGGTCACGGACACCTGCACGTCGCCGTCGTACTGGGCCGAGGCGACGACGACGCCTCCCCCCTCCGGCGTGAACTTCACGGCGTTTGAGAGCAGGTTGTAGATCACCTGACGCAACCGTCGCCCGTCGCCTTCGACCAGATCAACGCCGGGCGCCAGCTCGAGCGAGAGCCCGATGCCACGCTTCATCGCCGGCTCCCGCACCATAACGACCCCGCGCTCCAACGCCTCCCGCAGCGAAAAAGCAGCGATCTCGAGCTCAACCTGCCCGGCTTCGACCTTCGAGAGGTCGAGCACGTCATTGATCAGATCGAGCAGGTGGTTCCCCGACGAGAGGATGTCGTCCAGATACTCCTCCTGCTTTTCGTTGATCGGGCCGAACAACCGCTTCCGCAACACCTGCGAGAACCCGATGATCGCAGTCAACGGTGTCCGCAGCTCGTGCGACATGTTGGCCAGGAAGTGGCTCTTGTGCTCGCTTGCGATCTCGAGCTCGTGGCCCTTCCGCGAAAGCTCTGCCAGCGCCCGCTGCAACTCCCGCGTGCGTTCCTCGACCTTCCTCTCCAGGCTTTGAACCGATGCCTGGAGGCTCGCCGCCATCCCGTTCAGCTCGTCTGCGAGGCTACCCAACTCGTCGCGGCGACGGAGCTCGATCCGCTCGTCGTAGGCGCCCGCCCCGATGCGGGCTGCTGCAGTCCGCATCCGCTTGACAGGGCGGACGAGACGGCGGGCGAGCAACACGCTCAGGCCGATCCCGGCGGCGAGGAACGCCGCGAGCAACAACGCCGTCCTCCAGATCTTTCCGCGGACCGGCGCGAACGCCGCGCTCTCTGGCTGCTCGACGAAGACCTTCCAGCCCACCGGCGCAACGGTCGCCCAGGTGCTCAGCACCTTTTCGCCGCGGAAGTTGCGGCCGACTGTCGATCCCGTGCTCGACGAAGCCAGCGCCTTCGTCACCTGAGGAAGGCGCAACAAACGATGTGTCAAGGCGGAGGCGTTCGGGTAGGCGATCGGCGCGCCCTGGGCGTCGACCGCGTAGACGTATCCGGCCGTGCCGAGACGCGTCCGCAGGACGAGATCCTGAATTGCGTTCAGATCCAGCGTCTCGCCCACGAATCCACCGTGTGCCCGGTACGGCCCGGGCCCCTGCTCATTTGACCCCTCTCGAACGACGACCTCCATCACTCGTGCTCCAGGGTTGGACAGGGTGCGCGGGGCGTACGCTGGACCGTAGTAGACCCGGGTCGCCCTCGCCTGCTCCACGTCCCGCCGATGGGAGAAGTTCCCGCGGAGCGGGGAGAGCCCGCCACCCGCCGTCGCAAGCGTCTTGCGTCCTTCGCGGTCGATGTAGAACGCGGCCGTGGCGTCTGTCTCGAGCAGCGGTGCAAGCGTCGCGCCCAGCGCCGTGGAACTCAAGTACTGGCCGTGCACTGAGCTCATCCTCGCGAGGAGATCCTTGAAGTATTGGCCGATCGTGACCGAGACGGACTTCGCCTTCTCCTGCTGCAGCCGGGTCAACTCGCGCTTGTTGTCCTGATAGGACGAGTAGAGCAGGTACACGCTCGTACAGCTCACCGGAACGGCGACGAGCAGCGCGAACACTGCGATGTACTTGGCCGAGAGCGACGAAAGCCACCGGGCGCCCCGTGCACTGACGGGCCGATCCCCCATCCGATCTAGCCGTTACCGAAGCTGTACGTCCCGTCCCAGTGATACAGGTCCGGAATCGACGAATCATGCGTGACACGTACGCGGGCATGGAACCCGGCGAGCGTTCCCGTGCCGTCCGAGAACGTGCACAGTCCGATCCCGGTCGCGAAATGAAGAAGGCAATGGCCGGCCGCGATGTTGCCGGGCCCTGCGTAGATGGCCGTATCGCTGTTCAGCTCGTTCTTGCCGGCCGCCTGCAGGTAGAAGATCTTCGAGCCGACGTTGAGCGCCTTGACGTTCGACGACCTGACCGTGCAGAAGCTGCCGGCGACGCCCGTGGATCCCGAGCAGTCCTTCGTCAGGTGAAGAGGCTTCGGTCCTCGCGGCGATCGGATGTGAGAGGAGGCGGCGGATGCGAAGACGACGAGAGCGGCGAGCGAAAGAGCTCCAGCCGTCAGCACGAGAAGCCGCGTTGATGAACGCTTACCGCCGGCCATTGAGGCCTCCTTTGCACGGGGAACGACCGTAACAGACATTTGTGCGGCGCGTAGCTTGTTCGCCGCCGGGGTGGATGTCCTCTCGATGAGCGGCTTCCACATCTTCCCTGACCTCCTATCCCTCATTCGGTGGAGCCGGCTGGTCGACGTCGTCGGCCAGTTGCCAGCCGGTCGCGTGGCGGACAAGCCATGCGCAGGTGGCGGATGAGTTGCGCATCGTCAGGTCCGCCGCTCGCCCGAACCGCATTCGGCAGGACACAGCCGCGCTGGGGTAGTGCCAGAGCCTGCTCGGCGTGACGACCACCGCCGCGTGGAAGACGTCTCCGGCCAGTGCTTTCGAGAGAAGCTCGCAGAACTCGTCCGCCCCGGCGATCCGCACCTCGACCGTCGCCTGCGTCGGCGGTGCGGCGATGGTGCAGACGCCGACCGGGATTGCGTTGGGGCTCGTCGCGTGGGCGATCCCACCGGAGAGCGTGAGGCCGGCAGTGGCGGCGAGCGCGAGGACCTTGATGGGGGCGTTCATCGGGTCTCTCCTTCCCTCTTCTGGTGTCTGCGTTGGCCATCTGGACAGCAACGCAGAGGTCGTCATGAGGGTGTCAGGAGGACTGCGGCGCGACCAGAGTGCCAGCAGGCAACTGAGTCAGGTGCCAGCACTGGAGGGCTGAGGGCGTCTACCCGGGATTGCGCCGGCAGAAGCGGCGGACCTCGCCGGGAAATGCGTCGATGTCGATCGGCTTTGCGAGGTGCCCGGCGAACTCGACGTCCGCGAGCCAGGCGGTGTCCCCCTCCAGCGCGATCGCGCTCAGCAGGACGACAGGGATCGCGGCCGTCCGCGACTCGTCCCGGAGGATGCGGGCAGCGTCGGCCCCGTCCATGTCTGGAAGCCAGAGGTCCATCAGGATCACGTCCGGAAGATGCTCGGCGGCCAGCGCGACCGCCTCGTTGCCGCTTTCGGCGACAACCGTCCGGAACCCGGCGGCGAGCAACACGTCGCGGGCGAGCTTCAGGTTCGTCGGGTCGTCGTCGACTACCAGGACGAGCGGGGAGTTCTCTTCTGCAGAGGAGCCGGGCACAATATCCTCTACCCGTGCCCATCCGGGTTGTGCTCGCGGACGACCACTACGTCGTCCGAGAAGGCGTGGGTCGTCTGCTCGAGACAGAGCCCGGCGTAGAGATCGTCGCCGCCTGCGGCGACCTCGGCTCGCTGCTCGACGCGGTCGACGCGAACGATCCGGACGTCGTCGTCACCGACATCCGGATGCCCCCGGGGAACGCCGACGAGGGAATCCAGGCCGCCCAGCGGCTGCGAGAGAGCCACCCCGCGGTCGGGGTCGTCGTGCTCAGCCAGTACGCAACCCCGAGCTTTGCGCTCGCGCTCCTCGATCGCGGGAGCGCGGGCCGCGCGTACCTCCTGAAGGAGCGCCTGGAGGACGCCGACCAGCTCGTCGCCGCGATCCGCACCGTCGCTGAGGGCGGCTCGGTCATCGACCCCAAGGTCGTCGATGCGCTGGTCGCCGAGGGCGGGCGCGCCGAGAACACCCCGCTCAACAAGCTGACCCCGCGCGAGCATGACGTCCTCCGCGAGATGGCCGAGGGAAAGAACAACGCGGCGATCGCGGGCGCGCTCGTCCTGAGCGAGCGCTCGGTCGAAAACGTGATCCACTCGATCTTCCTCAAGCTCGGCCTTACGTGGGAAGAGTCTGTGCACCGGCGCGTCAAGGCCGTGATCCTGTATCTCGCGGAGAACGACGGAGGTCATGGTGAGACCGGCAACGACCCGGAGATTCGCACGCCCTGAGGGGGCTCCGGCTCGATCGACAGCCGGCCGCCGAGCGCCTCGACCCGGTCCCTGATCGAGGCAAGCTCGTCGGCGGAGGTCGAGCCGGCCCCGTGCTGCACGATCTCGAAGACGAGCATCCCGTCCTCGTCGTGGACGGTGATCGCCGCCGTGACCCCCTCGCCGGCGTGCTCGAGCGCCTCGACCCAGCAGCGGTAGACGGTCGTTGCGGCCTCGGGGTTGATGGCGGTTCCCGAGACGTGAAGGTCCGTCGGAACGCCGACGGCGGCCGCGGCGGAGCGCAGTGCCGTGCGCAGCCCGCCGGCCCCGAGCAGGGGAGGGTGGATCCGCTGGGCCAGGCTCCGCAGCGCCTCCAGAGCCTTCTGCAGGTCGCGCCGCATCTCGTCGAGGAGCATGGCGGCCCCGGCAGGGTCGGCGTCGACCAGTTTCCGCGCGTGCTGCAGGTTGACCGCGAGCCCGACCAGCCGCTGCTGGGCGCCGTCGTGCAGCTCGCGCTCGATCCTGCGCCGATCCGCGTCGGTAGCACGCACGAGCCGCTGCCGCGACGCACCTAGCTCCTCGACCTCGGCGCGCAGGCGGTCGAGCGACTCCTCCAGTGCCTGGACCCGGGGATCCGTCAGCGCGACCGCCTCCTGCTCGACCATGGAGTTGTCCTTGATCGTCGAGGCGGCGTCAAGGCCGGAAGACGCTCCGATACTCGAACAGAAGCGGGCCGATAGCTCAGTCGGTAGAGCAGCGGCTCTCTAGAGCCGAACTTGGCTCAGGAAGCGGGACACAGACTTCTAGATGAGCAGTTCCACGGGTTCAGGCCGTGTAGTCGGCAAGTGCGCGTGTTGGTCTGCCGAGGCGGTGGTTGAGGCTGATCGCGGCGAGGGCGAGGCGCGGGGCTCGGACACGGTGCTGTCGACGCGACGCGCCGAGCTGCGGCTTGGCGGGCCGTCGGTCAAGGCGCCGGCCCGACCGCCCCAGCGTCCCGGTCACGTGGGAAGCGGTGTGCAAGCGGCCGGCCGCCAAGACGCACTGACGGAGTCCGGCGTTTCGGCCGCACGCCAGCAACGGAGGTTTGGAGGTCGAGACCGTGCGTCACGACTACTGGATCCCGAAACTGCCGTGCCTGAGTGAGGTGGACCGGCTGACCGACGACGCCTACCGCCGTGCGACGATCGCTCCGGATCGAGAGAAGTTGCTGTTGGTCAGTACAAGTCGACTCGTCGGCTAGAGGGGCGGGGGCCTTGCGGCCCCCGCCGTCGATGCTTGCTGTCGGAGCCTGTTACGGAGCGAACTCCGCGGTCCACCGCGTTAGCAGCATCAATGGGCTGCCGCTCTTGACCGAGCCGATCGAGATCAGGTCGCCGGCGGCGAACGTCGCGCGGTTCGCGGTGTCGGAGCACGAGGAGACGGGCGAGCCTGGAAGCATCGTGCAGCTGACGGCGGTGTCGACGCCGTTTCTCCGCACGGTGAACGTGATCGAGCCGATGAAGATGCTCGACTGGGCTCTGACGTAGAAGTGCTCGACGGTTCCGCCGGCCGGCATGTTCATCTGCGCGAACGACTCGATTGCGTAGGTGCCATCGATGAACATTCCCATGAAGTTGTTGGGAACCAGAGCGCTCAAGCCCGTGCTCCCGCCAATCACAGGCGTGCCGCCGTTGGTGCCGGGCGGCCCTTGCGGCCCTGTGCACCTGCCGGCCCTGCCGGACCGATGTCGCCGGCCGGGCCCGGAGGCCCCGCTGGCCCCTGATCACCCGCTCGGGCCGACGCAGGCCGGGTCGCTCGGCAGGCACGGATCTCCCTTGTCTCCCGTGTCTCCCTTGTCTCCCTGCGTCCCTTGCGGCCCCGGCGGGCCCACGGCGCCGGCAGCGCCTGCCGGGCCGGCGTCGCCCGGGTCGCCCCTGGCTCCAGCGTCGCCCTTGTCTCCCTTCGCGCCTGCCGGGCCGGGAGCGCCCGCCGGTCCCACCGGTCCCTGCTGGTTCCAGCTGATCGGCAGCTCGCGCGACGTGCAGTGGCTCATCGAGTATCTCGGCTGAAGCGTCGGTCGATCAGGCGGATCGTGCCGCCGCTCTTGAGCATGCAGGCGAAGTAAACCCCGTCCCCGGAAGGGATCGTCGCGTACGCGACACCCCCACCGATCAGCACCGAAGCGGCCACGAGAAGCGCGACACGCTTCCTGTTCAACTGTCGTTTCGTGTGCATCAGAATCCTTCTAGTCCTCGCAGGAGTCGTGGAAGTACGCTGCCAACGCACTACGCGTTGCCGAGCCGGTGGCGCGGCTGTAGCCGGAGACCTCAACGCCGATCCGGACTCCTGCGATCTCGGTCGCGGTGCGATCATCTTCTCTGTGTGTCGAATTGCACGTCCGTCCCGACGGCAAGAGGGGTGAGGAGGCCTTACTCCTCACCCCTCTCGTGTGCCGTCAGTGGGCAGGCCGCCGATCGGACGCCGCTCAAGGTCAGTAGGAGTAGTTGCCGTCCCAGCGGTAGTTGATGGTCTTCGCCGGGTCGCCGATCGGCCTGACGACGAGAATGGCCTTGAATCCCCTGAGCGGCCCGGTGCCCCCGGAGAACTTGACTGTCCCGATCCCGGTGGTCCGATCGAGGATCACGTGGCCGAACGCCTTCGCGCCGTTGCTGTAGAGTGTCAGGTCAGAGTCGCTGCCCGGATCGGGCGTGGCGTACACGATCTTCGAGCCGACGCCGATGTCCTCGAGGTTCGAAGACGTGATCGTGCAGAAGGATCCCGCCTTACCCGTGTAGTGCGAGCACTCCTTCTTGACGTGGAGCCTTCCGCTGTGCGGCGTGGAATGCTCAACGCTGTTGCGAGCTGAGCCCGCGGCCGCCAGGCTTCCGGCGACGACGACTCCAAGGAACAGGCTCAGGATGCGCTTCATGGTGATCCTCCCTCGTGGTTGTGACGCGGTGACGTTGAGCCACGAGCTTGGCGTCTCAGCTGATCCACGTCTGCGGTGCCAGCACGCATTTCGATCGAGTGTTACCGCTGGATTTGGCGCGGCAGCCGGACGAGCAGCGTCAGCCGACGCTGCGCCGGCAGAAGCGGCGCACCTTGTCCGGAAACTCTGGCGGCTTCTTGGCCCGTTTCGGCAACGATCGTCCGGAATTCGGCGGCAAGCAACACATCGCAGGCAAGCGTCCGGTTTCTGGCGTCGTCGTCGACGACCAGGACGAGCGCGTCTGAGACGGAGCCGGGCATCGCCGTATCCTCTACCTGTGCCAATCAGCGTCGTGCTGGCGGACGACCACTACCTCATCCGCGAAGGCGTCCGGGGTCTGCTCGAAGCAGAGCCCGACATCGAGGTCGTCGCCGTCTGCAGCGACCTCGGCTCGCTGCTCGACGCGGTCGACGACAACGAGCCCGACGTTGTCCTCACGGACATTCGAATGCCTCCGGGGAACACCGACGAGGGGATCCAGGCCGCGGAGCGGTTGCGCGGAACCCACCCGGGGGTCGGGGTCGTGGTGCTCAGCCAGTACGCGGCACCGAGCTTTGCGCTCGCGCTCCTCGCTCACGGGAGCGCGGGTCGCGCGTACCTCCTGAAGGAACGGCTGGAGGACGTCGAGCAGCTCGTCGCGGCGATCCGCACCGTCAGCGGCGGCGGCTCGGTGATCGACCCGAGGGTCGTCGAGGCGCTGGTCGCGGGGAGCGGGCGCAGCGAGGCCTCCCCGCTCAACGAGCTGACGCCGCGCGAGCGTGACGTCCTCCGCGAGATGGCCCAGGGCAAGAACAACGCGGCGATCGCCGGCGCTTTCTTCCTGAGCGAGCGCACGGTCGAGAACGTGATCCGCGGCATCTTTCGCAAGCTTGGCCTGACGTGGGAGGAGGCGGTTCACCGGCGCGTCAAGGCGGTCATCCTGTACCTCGCGGAGAACGACCACGGTCACCTCGAAAGCGGCAGCGATCCCGAGATGCGGACGCCCTGAGCGGGGTCCGACTCGATCGACAGCCGGCCGCCGAGCGCCTAGACCCGATCTCTGATCGATGCGAGCTCCTCGGCGGGAGCTGAGCCCGAGCCGTCCTGCACGATCTCGAAGACGAGCATTCGCTTCTCTTCCCGGACGGTGATCGCCGCCGTGACCCCGTCGCCTGCCTGCTCGAGCGCCTCGACGAAGCAGGTGTACACCGTCCCGGCGGCTTCGGGGAATCGCAGCCGCCGAAACCTGAACCTGTGTGGAGACGCCGGCGGCGGCACCAGCGGAGCGCAGCGCCGTGCGTTCAACTCAACGGAGCGGCGCAGGAGTCGAACCTGGCCAGCCCGGGGTTACCAGTTCCGCACTACTCACAGGTTTCGGTAAATGGCATCCACTTGCCGGCGCCTCCCGTGAGTCGACCCCGCCCGGCCATTATTGGCACGGGGGGGTTCGTACCTGACACTTTGGGTTGTTCGTGTGGTCTTTGGAATCGGGATATTGGACCTGAGGGGAGTTCTCTCGAACCCGCGCGAACCGCTGGGAGGTCTCCTAGACGGCCGAAACTAGCGACCGAGCGACGTGCTGCCTCAGCGCAATCAGGATCGTTACGGTCGTCACCAGCACCGCCGCACGAGCTGTTCGGGTCGGCGGATCCCGTTGCTTTCCCGCGTGCGGGCACCGCTCGCGCTAAAGGCGCAACGGGCGGGGTCTCGGGACGCAAGCTTGGCAAAAGGTGACAGGGGACGGCTCGGCCATCCCCTGTTGACTGTCGCGCGAGCGGCTGCCGGGCTAGCGGGTGCCGAAGCTGAACGTCCCGTCCCAGAGTGCCCCGAGATCGTGGTTCGGATCTGCCGAGACGACCACACTGGCGTTGAAGTCCTTGAACTGACCGACCCCGCCCCCGAACGTGCAACGGCCGACGGCGGTCGAGACGTTCACCTTGCAATGGCCGAACGCGGCGTTGCCGTGCCCGGCATAGAGCATGACGTCACCGTCGAAGGAGTCGCCTTTCAACGCCGCGAGGTAGTAGACCCTCGACCCTGCCTTGATCGCGTCGACGTTCGAGCGGACAATCGTGCAGTAGTCACCGGCGGCGCCCTTGTACTTCGAGCACTCCTTCGCCAGATGGAGGGCTCCGGTTCGCGGGGAGGTCGCCGAGCCCGCCGGTACGACAGCGAAAGCAGCAAGAGAAGCGATCGCGGCCGATGCCACGAGGAAACGCGTTGAGACAGACATCTTGCGGATCATCTGACGCTCCTTCCGTTCCGCGACCGCCCTGTGCGGTCGATCTGGGAGGGAGAATGCAGTCGGCCGCTTACAGGCCACTGACAGCCGGTAGACACGACTCGGAGGGCAGATGGAGTTCCATATTCTCGGGCCACTGGAGGTGCTGGACGGGGATCGCCCCCTGGAGCTGGGCGGTCAGCGGCAGCGCGGCCTGCTGGCCCTGCTCCTGCTCCACGCGAACCAGGTCGTCTCGTCGAGTCGGCTGATCGAGGACCTCTGGCCGGAGGAGGCCACGGAGTCGCACTCGGGCGCGCTCCAGGCGAGCGTGTCGCGCCTCCGCAAGTCGCTCGGCCTGGGCGCCGAGCTGCTGGTCACCCTCCCGACCGGCTACCGGCTCGAGCTCGCCCGCGAGCAGCTCGATCTCGACCGGTTCGAGCGCCTCGTCCAGGAAGCCGCCGACGCCGAGCCGAAGGAGGCCGCCGAGCGGCTGCGCGAGGCGCTCGCGCTCTGGCGCGGCGCAGCACTCGCCGACTTCGTCGACGAGCCGTTCGCTCAGGCGGCCATCGGACGCCTCGAGGAGGTGCACCTGCTCGCGGTCGAGATGCGGATCGACGCCGACCTCGCCCTCGGCCGCCACGCCGCGCTCGTCGCGGAGCTCGACGCGCTCGCGGCCGAGCACCCCCTCCGCGAGCGCCTGCGCGGCCAGCTGATGCTCGCGCTCTACCGGACGGGCCGCCAGGCCGAGGCGCTCGCCGCGTACCAGACAGCCAGGCGCACGCTCGTCGACGAGCTGGGGATCGAGCCGAGTGCAGCGCTGCAGGAGCTGGAGCGCGCGATTCTGCGCCAGGATCCAGCGCTCGAACTCGCGCAGGCGACGACTCCGGAGCGCTCGATCCTCGTCGCGTGGCTGGGCGACGGGCCACCGGAATCGCTGCTGGCGGTCGCGGAGCCGCTCGCCCGGAAGGAGCCGCGCGAGCTGATCGTCGCCCGCCTCCTGGCCGATCGCCCGGGGCTGGCGGCCGCCGCGGAGAGCCTGAAAGAGCACACAGAGGCGCTCGCTGCACGCGGAGTCGTTGCGCGGTCGGCCGTGTTCACGAGCGAGTTGCCCGGAGCTGATGCCTCTCGGCTCGCGATCGAGCAGGATGTGGACCTCGTGCTCGTCGCCGCCCCGGCGGCGCTGCTCGACGACTCCGACCTGGGCGACCTCCTGCGCTCTGCCCCGTGCGACGTCGCCGTCCTCACCGGCCGCGAGCCGGCCCCCGGCCCGGTGCTCGTCCCCTTCGCCGGCACGGACCACGACTGGAGCGCGATCGAGCTCGGGGCGTGGCTCGCGGGGAGCTGGCAGGTACCGCTTCGCCTCGCCGGACCGGCCGTCGAGGGTGCCCGCGACGCGAGCCGCCTGCTCGCGAGCGCGTCCCTCGCCGTTCAGCGCGCACTGGGCGTCACTGCCGAGCCGCTCCTCGTCGAGCCCGGCCCGGACGCGCTCGTCGCGGCCGCCCAGGACGCCGGTGTCACGGTCGTCGGCCTGTCGGACCGCTGGCGCAAGGACGGCCTCGGCCCAACCAGGGGCGCGCTGGCCGCCAGCGGCCACGCGACGCTGCTCGTGCGCAAGGGCCTCCGGCCGGGCGGGCTCGCGCCGGCGGAGAACCTGACCCGCTTCACCTGGTCGCTCAAAAGCTAATCAGCGCGCCCACGGCGGGGGTGTCCGCTTGACGCAGGCGGGCGTCGTCTCGCTCGGCGGCGGATCCGTCGCCTTGAAGTAGCCGCCGAAGCTCGCGTCGACGCGCGGGATCGTCCGGATCACGACCGCCTTCAGCTTCGGCCCCTGCAACTGCCAGACGTAGTTGGGCCCGATCCCGAGGTGCTTCGAGTCCAGTGAGATCCGCCCGTTCGGCGCGTCGAGGGTCACCTTTGCGAGGGCGGCCATGAACCGCCGCTCGTCGCCCGAGAGGTCGCCGTGCACCCGGTCGAGCGCCTGCAGCGTCGCCGCCATCGCGTCGTAGTACGGAACGTCGAAGAAGCCGCTCAGGGACTTCGCGATCGTCGGAAACGCGTGAGTGAAGGCGGTTCGGTACCGGGCGCCCCGCGCGAGGCCTGGTCGCGCGTCGGCTCCCGGAAGCAGGAGAGTCGGGCCGGCGGCGACGATCCCGGCTGCACGCGCGCCGAGCGGGTAGAGGCTCGTTCCCGGCCCGATCGAGGTGAAGACGACCTTACGGGAGAGGTTGCCGCGCAGTTGCGGATCGGTTTTGGCGAGGGCGAGCAGCAGGGACGAGCTGTCGAGGACGACGCCGTCCACGCCGTGGCTCGGAACCTGAGCGACGATCGTCGAGTAGTCGGTGAGGGTCGCCGGGTACCAGACCCGCTTGATCGTCCCCCCGAGCGAGCAGAACTCGGCGTCGAACGCGGCCGCCTGCGCCCAAGAGAACACGTCCGGCGCGAAGCTGACGGTGACGGCGCGACGCCAGCCGAGTTGGTGGTACGCGTAGGAGCCGAGGCCGGCCATCCACTGAGCGCCGTTCGTGTTGAACTTGAAGAAGTTCCGGGCCGGGTTCGGGTCGGGCGCCGCGCCGGCGCCGTCGACGAAGGTCGTGTGCGGGTGCCTCCGGGCGTACTGCTGGAGCGCCAGCTCGTCTGGCGTATTGGTCGGAGCGATCAGAATGTCGACTCCGACCTGCTCGACCAGGCGCCGGGCCTCGGCGAGCGTCTGCGCCGTGGAGCTGGCCCCGTCGGTCGGGTCGCAGCCGAAATAGAGCCGGATCGGGCGGCCGCCGACCGAGACTCCGCTAACCCCGTCGGACGGTTCGACCCCGAGCCTGCCCCCGCGCTCGACGAGCGGGAGCTCCGCCCCCGCCAGGCTGTCGTTGTACGAGGAGCCGTATGCGCCCTGACAGTCGGCATAGACGCCGATCTTGATCGCATCGGTCGGCGCCGGCGGAGCGGGCTTCGCAGTCGTCACCCAGACGCCGCCGGCACCGACGGCGACGGCACGCGGCACTCTGCCGAGCGGGATCCGCGCGACCACCCGGTTCGTTCTCGGGTCGACGCGCCAGAGCGCGTCGTCGATCGCGCTCGTCACCCAGACCGCGTCGTTGCCGGCAGCGATCGAGTTCGGGCCGCGGCCGACCGGGATCGTCTTTACGACGCGGTTCGTCCGCGGGTCGATCCGCGAGACGGTGTCGTCGAGCAGCGACGTCACCCAGACGGCACCGCCGCCGGCCGAGATCGCCTTCGGGATGAACGGCAGGTGGATCAGCGCGGCGACCCGGTGCGTCTTGGGATCGAGGCGCCAGACGACCCGCTTTCGAGCCTCGCCCGCCAGCCAGAGCGCACCGTCCCCGGCAGCGAGGCCGTCGAAGTAGAAGTAGGAGGAGGCGAGGGTCTTCTCATCGCCGGAGATGGCGATCTGAGCGCTCGAGGAGCCGCTCGCAAGGGTGTCGTCGATCTTCTCGACGAGTCCGGTGCTTCCCCCGCTCAGCGAGTCAGCGAGCCACACACTGTCCGGACCCGCGGCGACAGGGAGCGGGCTGTAGCCGCCGGGGCCGGGGAGCGGGGCGAAAAAGCCAACCGTCCCGGTCGCCGCGTCGAGCGAGACGATCCTGTGCTCGGGCGCGTCGGCGAGGATCGCCTTCGCACCGTCGAGCGCGACAGCCGTCGGCGTGCCATGCGCGGCCAGCTTGAGCACGCTCCCCGACTTCGCGTCGATCCGCCAGACAGTGCCGTCGCCCGTGCTCGTCACCCAGACGTAGCGCGAATCCGCGGCCACGCTTCCGGCCAGCCGGCCGACGGCCATTGTCCCGACGACCTTGTTCGTCCGCGGATCGATGCGCACGAGCGAATCCGCGCCCGGCTCCGGACGCGTGCCGCCGCCGCGCGAGGTGAGGAAGAATGCGAGCAGTGCGGCGCCGATCAGGGCGAGGCCGACGGCGGCGACGGCGAACGGCCAGCGGCCGCGCTTCGGCTCGGCGATCCCCAACGCCTGCCGGGCGTCCTCGATCAGCTCGCCGCAGGTCGAGTAACGCTCGGCGGGCTCCTTGGCGAGCGCCCTCGGCAATACCTCCTCGAGTCCGGGCAGGCTGGGAGGCGCGTCCTCCAGCTGGGCGTAGAGAGTCGCCGCGTCGGTGCCGCGTCGGAACGGCGGCACGCCCGCCAGGCACTCGTAGAGCAAGCAGCCGAGCGCGTACACGTCGGCGCGGCCGTCGACCTCCTCCCCGCGGATCTGCTCGGGGGCGACGTAGTCCGCGGTCCCCAGCGACTTCGCCGGGCCGAGCGGGAGGGCTGCATCGCCGAGGTAGCGGCTCAGGCCGAAGTCGGCCAGGTATGCGTGCTCGCGCTCGTCGAGGAGCACGTTCGAAGGCTTGACGTCGCGGTGCACCAGCCCGCGCGCATGCGCCGCGTCGAGCGCGCCCGCAACCTGCTCCAGCACACGGACGGCCCGCGCCGGCTCAAGCGGCCCCTCACGCAGAACGGCCTTCAGATCGCTGCCCTCGACCAAGCGCATCACGATGTACAACTGCCCGTCGATCTCGCCCGCGTCGTGGATCGGCACGACGTTCGGATGCTCCAGCGAGGCCGCCACCCGCGACTCCTTGAGGAAGCGCTCGCGAAACGACACGTCGTCGGCGAGGTGGGGGGCGAGCAGCTTCAGCGCGACATCTCGGTCGAGCGCGAGGTCGTGCGCCCGGTAGACGACACCCATCCCGCCGCGGCCCATCAGCGCCTCGACGCGATAGCCGGCGAGCTCCTTGCCGATACGCGAGTCCGCTGATGCAGCCATGTTCCTCCTCCGGACGTCCGACCATAGAGCGTTGCGCGACGAATGATCCACCCTGGGTCCGGTGGAGGCTCCGCTGGGTCGCGGACACGGTTGGGGCGTTGTCTTTCTTGATATTCAACTGTTCGTACTCGGCGGGCGGCAAGTCATCGAGCGCTTCGTGGAGGCGCGCACCGTTATAGAAGCCGATTCAGGAGAGCACCTCGTGCTCGGCGTGCTCGAAGGACGGGAAGCGACCTCCGTCGACGAGCTCCGACTTGAAGGTCGCGACCTAGGCCTCGGCCATCGCGTTGTCGTAGGCGTCGCCGCGTGACCCGACCGAGGGTGCGGCGCCGATCTCGTCGAGCCGGTCGGCGTAGCGAATGCTGGTGTACTGCTGCGAGGCCCTGTCCGAGTGCGCGATCAGCCCCTCGCCTGGTCGCCGGAGACCGTTGGCCATCTCGAGCGCGTCGAGGACGAGTTCCGGTCGCGGACGCGTGACGGCGCCGAGCCGCTCTGAGTCCACACCGAACGAAGAACAGCCCCGCTGCTCGGCCCCTGGTTGTCGTGATCCTGTTCCTGCCACTCGGCTCCGTCCACACCCCGGGGTTTGACTAAGACACATTAGGTTCCCAAGAACCGGCCACCCAAAGATGCCGCTGAGCAGCGACATTGATGTAATAAGGACAACGGATGGAGGCGGCGGGAATCGAACCCGCGTCCGCGGCCGCACCGCCTGAGCGTCTACAAGCGTAGCCTGCACTTGCGATCTCGCCCGGTCGGCCGGAGTGCAGGCGCCCTACCGCCGGGCCAGCCATCCTTGGTAGTCGCGCCGCAGGCGATTGGCTCTCCCTTGGCGCCGAGCCCGTTCGTTGACGCCGCCTTCGGATCACGGGCCGAACCCGGGGCGACGCGTCACCTAGTTACCTAGGCGGCGAGTGCGAGATCAGAGTCCGCACTTGCGTTTGTTTCCCGGTTGTTTTACGAGGCCAACCGGGGACCTCGGCTTGCAGCTCAGCCGGAGAACCGACCACGTCGAAACCTGATCGCCCCCGTATGTTTTCTTGCGAACCCATTCTACCCGAGCCGCTTGCGCATCCAGACGGCGGCCTCCGCGTAGCCGAGCGACAGGTAGAGCGACCGTGCGGCCTCGTTGCCGCCGAAGACGTTGAGGGCGATCGCCGTCAGGCCCGCGGCGCGCACGTCGTCCTCGAGCAGCAGCATCGCCCGGCGTCCGAAGCCGCGGAAGCGTTCGCGGATCTCGATCGCGTAGACGTAGCCGAACGTCCCCTCGAACTCGATCGAACGCTTCGCGTACCAGAGGTCGCCGACCTGCTCGCCCGTCAGCTCGTCCTCGATCGCGTAGAGGAAGTGGTCGGGCTGCACCCGCCCGCCGGGGAGGAGCTGCGCCCAGTCGCGCTCCGCCTTCGCCTCGGCCTGCTCCCGCGACAGGCCGGCGTTCTCGGCCAGGTCGCGTACGTACTGGGCCGTCCCGCGCTCGACGAACCCCGGCAGCTCGTCGTCGCGGAACGGTCGCAGCCGGAGGCCCACGCGCTCGAGTCTACGGCGCCGCCGGCTCGGCCACCGGCGACCGGGCGTCGTACGCCCGGAACGCCGGCAGGAGCACGGCGAGCAGGCCCACGGCGACGACGCAGAGGATCCCGCCGGAGACGATCGACGTGCGAACGCCGGCGAGGGAGCCGACGACGCCGGCCTCCACGTCGCCGAGGAGCGGGCCGCTCGAGTAGCTGACCTGCTCGATGCCCGCGAGGCGGCCGCGGAGTCGGTCCGGGATCGTCTGGTTCCAGATCGTCATGCGGAAGATGCCGCTGACCATGTCCGCGCCGCCCGCAAGTCCGAGCGCGCACAGGGCGAGCGGCAGGTTCGGCGCGAGCCCGAGCAGCAGGATCCCGACACCCCAGACGCCGGCGGCGCAGAGGACGCCGAGGCCGTGCCGGTGGACGCGGCTCGTCCAGCCGCTCGTCGCCGTTGCGAGCAGCGAGCCGACCTCCGGCGCGGCGTAGAGCAGCCCGAGCGCCTTCGCGCCGCCGAAGCCGTCCGCGAGGGCCGGAAAGAGCGCGTTCGGCATGCCGAAGAACATCGCGGCCATGTCGACGCCGTACGTGCCGAGCAGCTCCGGCCGGCTGCGCGCGTACCGGAAGCCCTCGGCGATCCGGTGCAGGCTCGGCCGCTCGGCATCGGCCGGCGGCGGCACGGTCCGCATCAGCGAGAGGAGGACGAGGGAGACGAGGAACGTCGCGACGTCGAGCCCGAAGACGCCGGGGAGGCCGATCGCCGCGATCAGGACGCCGCCGATCGCGGGCCCGGCGATCGTGCCGAGGTTGAACCGGAGCGTGTCGAGCGCGCCGGCCGCCGTCAGCTCGTCACGCTCGACGAGCCGCGGCGTCAGCGCGTCGAGCGACGGCCGCTGGAAGCCGATCAGCGACGCCGCGATCGCGGCGACGACGAACAGCACCCAGACCTGCGGGTGCGGCAGCAGTGCGTTGACGACGAGGAGGCCCGAGGTCAGGCAGAGGCCGACCTGCGTCAGGAGCACCATCCGCCGGCGGTCGACCGCGTCGGCGAAGGCGCCGCCGACGACGGCCGACAGGAGGAGCGGCGCCAGCTCGGCGAGCGCGACGAGCCCGACGACCGCCGTCGAGCCCGTCAGCCGGTAGATCTGGTACGGAACGGCGACGTAGGTGATCTCCGAGCCGAAGTACGAGACGGCGAGGCCGATCCAGAGCAGCCGGTAGTCGCGGTGCCGCCGGAGCGGGCCGACGTCGACGGCCGCGAGCCGGGCGAGCCGGCGGACGCCGCTCTCGGGGACGGGCGGCGCCGCGCCGAGCCGGTCGGCCTCGTGGAGCGGCCCCTCGGCCGTCACCGCGAGCGGTGCTTGAGCGCGCGCTCGATCTGCCGGTCGGCCTCGCGCTTCGCGAGGTCGCTCCGCTTGTCGCGCTGCTCCTTGCCGCGCGCGAGCGCGAGCTCGACCTTCGCCCGCCCGTCGCTGAAGTAGAGCCGCGTCGGAACGAGGGTGAGCCCCTTCTCGCGCACCTTCCCGATCAGCGACGCGATCTCCCCCCGGTGGAGGAGGAGCTTCCGGTCGCGGTCCGGGTCGTGGCTGCCGACGCTCGCCTGCTCGTACGGCGCGATGTGCGAGCCGACGAGCCAGACCTCGCTGCCGCGGACGTCCGCGTAGGCGCGCTGCAGGTTCGCGCCGCCGTTCCGCAGCGACTTCACCTCGGTGCCGGTCAGCACGAGGCCGGCCTCGAAGCGCTCGAGCAGGTGGTAGTCGTGCCGCGCGCGGCGGTTCTCTGCGATCAGCTTCTGGCCGGCCATCCGCTCCAGTCTAGGGACGGCCGGCCAGCGTTCCTCAGACGGGCGCCGGAACCGCCCCGATCGCACGCAGCAGCCCGAGCAGGTCCCAGTTCGTCCAGACCTCGACGAGCTTGCCGTCCGCGAAGCGGACGAAGCTCATTCCCGACAGCTCGATCGTGTCGCCCGTCGGCGGGAGCCCGTCGAACTCGCCCTCGTGCGTGCCGCGCACCGTCCAGCGCTGCGCGACGCGGTCGCCGATCGCCAGCTCGTCGTGGATCTCGAAGCTCAGGTCCGGAAAGGCCGACCTGAACTTCGCGATCAGCGCCTTCTCCTCCGCCGCGCTTCGCATCGGCGCCGGCAGGGACGGGTCGTTGAAGACGTAGCCCGGGCCGACGATGTCGTCGAGGAGCTCCACCTCGCCTCCGCCCCACACCCGCTCGAGGACCGTCCGGTTGATCGCTGCGTAGTCGCTCATCGTTCCTCCTTCGTCGCGTTCCGATGCCGGGACGGTAGGACGCCGGCACGGCCGCGGCATCGGGCGAACGCCCCATCCGCCGCTTGACGATCGGCCGGGCCGATGGAAGCCTTCGGGTCGCGGGGTCGAACGAGCAGAGGGGGCGGAACATGAAGGGGAAGATCTTTCGAGCCGGATCGGCGCTCGCCACCGGCGTCTTGCTCGCGGCGGTCGCCGCGATCGTGGTACCGCTCGCGCTCGCGGGCGGGCAGCCGCAGTCCGCGAAGCGGGCCGCGTTCCAGAGCTGCACGCAGACGGCGTTGCCGACGTTCCCGCTCGAGCTGAACAGCGCGGCGACGGGCGTCCTCGTCAAGTCGGTCGCGATGGAGAAGGACATCTTCACCTGTCAGGACGCGAGCGGCCCGACAGGGTCCCGGGATCTCGAGACGTTCGTCGAGCTGGTCGACCGCGAGAGCGGCGGCTCGCTCGGCTTCCTCTCGGCGAAGGTCCTGACGGCGACGTGCGACAAGCGGCTCGCGTCGAGCTCCTCCGTCACCTGCGGCAAGACCTCGATCAGCACGCCGAGCGCGCCGGGCCCGAACGCGACGCAGTGCAGCCCGCGGCTGCAGCTCGACGATCCCGTCGAGATGAACACGGTCGCGACCGGCGACAGCCTGTTCGTCAAGACGATCAAGCTCGAGAAGGAGCCGCTCTCCTGCAACGACGGCACGACGAACAACGACCTCTACCTCTTCACGCAGCTCGTCGAGCCGGTGCACGCGGACCTGCTTGGCATCGACGACCCGACGTTCACCTGGCTCGGCGTGTTCTGCAACCAGAACCGCTTCCAGGGAGTCCTGACCGGGTGCGTCCGCTTCACGCCGGGGTCGGCGATCAACGCGCCCGGAACGTTCTCGTGCACGGACACGAACGGGCCGACGTTCCCGCTCGAGCAGAACACGGCCGCGGCGGGGCACCTCGTCAAGACGGTTGCGATGGAGAAGGACATCCTGAGCTGCAACCCGACGAATACCTCCGATCCGCACTTCACCCGCGATCTCGAGACGTTCGTGGACGTGATCGACCGGCAGAGCGGCAGCAGCCTCGGGTTCCTGACGGCGAAGGCGTTCGCCTCGACGTGCGACAAGACGTTCACGAGCGCTGCGACGACCGTCGCGTGCGCCGCGAAGAAGTTGCCGCTGGTGGCGGGGCCGGCCCCGAACCTGCAGGCCTGCGGAGTGGGCCGGCAGCTCGCCGACCCGGTCGTGATGAACACGGCACGCACCCTCGACGGCAAGGTCGTCAAGACGATCAAGGTCGAGAAGGAGATCTTCTCCTGCGGCAACGTCATGCGTGACCTCTACGTCTTCACCCAGCTGATCGAGCCGGTGAACGCCGCCGGCGACAACTTCACCACGACCAACGTTCGCGTGCTCGGCGTGTACTGCGACCGGGATACGACGGCCGGCGCGATCACCGGCTGCATCCGCTTCACGCCCGGACCGCTGCTGTAGCCCTTCGACGCGCGGGGCGGGGGCCGGCCGGCTCCCGCCCCGACGCTACGCCGCCGCGGGCGCGAGCTCGACCTTGCCCTCGTTGCGCCGGATCTCGACGACCCGCACCTCGAGCGGGTCTCCGAGCCGGTAGACGCGGCCGCTCCGGCGGCCGCGCAGGGCTGTCGCGAGCGGGTTCCACTCGAAGAAGTCGCCCTCGAGCCGGCGCGCGGGGACGTAGCCCTCGAAGACCTCGCCGAACCGGACGAAGAGGCCGGACTCGATCAGGCCGATGATCTCGCCCGGGAAGGTCGCCTCCCAGCCGAGCTCGAACAGCCGGTCCTCGAGCAGCCAGGCGAGGCAGAGCGCGTCGGCCGCGTACTCGACGTCCGAGGCCTCGCGCTCGCGGACGGAGCAGTGCCCGGCGAGCCCGGGCAGGTCGTCCGGGAGCGCGTCGTCGCCCGCGCCCAGCTCGCGCAGGAGCGCGCGGTGGACGACGAGGTCGGGGTATCGGCGGATCGGCGAGGTGAAGTGGCAGTACGCCGGGCTCGCGAGGCCCGAGTGGCCGAGGTTCGCGGGGTCGTAGCGCGCACGCTTGAGCGCGCGGAGGACGAGCGACGGGAACGCCTCCTTGCCGCGCTTCGCGCGCCCGACGTACGACGCGACGCGCTCGGCCGTCGCGGCCGCGACGGCCGCCGCCTCCGAGGGGCCCATTCGCTCCGGGTCGGGCGCGGGCGGCGTCGGCACGTCGAGGTCGTCGAGCCGCGCGAGGAGGAGCTCGATCGCCTGCGGATCGGGCCGCTCGTGCACGCGGTAGAGCGCCTCGCGCCGCTTCCGCGTCAGCAGCTGCGCGACGCACTCGTTCGCGAGGATCATCAGCTCCTCGACGAGCGCGTGCGCGTGCGGCTCGGACTCGCGCCAGGCGTCGGAGATGCCGCCGTTGCCGTCGAGCGCGAACGTGACCTCGGGCGAGCTCACCTGGAGCGCGCCGCGCGCGAACCGCCGCCGGCGGAGCTCCGCCGTCAGCCGGTCGCAGTGGCGGAGCGCCTCCGCGAGCGCCGGCTCGGCGCGCTCCCGGCCCTGGAGGATCCGCTCGACCTGGCCGTACGTGAGACGCGCGTCGCTCCGGATCAGCGATCGGTAGAAGCGCGGCGCGCCCGGCGTCAGCGAGCCGTCGAACGGGATCTCGACCGTGACGCAGTGGCGGTCGACGTGCGGCCGCAGGCTGCAGAGGTCGTCGGCCAGCTCGTGCGGCAGCATCGGCGCCACGCGGCCGGGCACGTAGTACGAGAACGCCCGGTCGGCGGCGGCGAGGTCGAGCGGCGAGCCGGCCCCGACGAAGTGGGACACGTCCGCGATATGGACCCACGCCCTGAGCCCGTCGTCCTCGCGGCGCACGGAGATCGCGTCGTCGAAGTCCTTCGCCGTCTCCGGGTCGATCGTGAAGGCGAGGAGACCTGTCAGATCGTGGCGCGGCCAGGGGTCCGACGCAGGTCGGGCGCTCACGTGCGGGTGGGGGCGCCGCAGCCCGCGCTCGACGAGCAGCCCCTCCAGGACGGCGTCGATGTCCTTCGCGGCGCCGAGGACGGTCTCCAACCGTGCGCGGCCCCGGCTGACCGCGAGCACCGCGAGGTCGCCGGCGTTCGCGCGCGCCACCGTCTTGCGGTCGATCTGGATCGGGACGCCGGGCACGAAGAACGGCTCGCCGACGAGCTGCCGCCCGCGCCGGGCGAGCTCGACGACCTTCCGCTCCGTGACGGTCAGATCCGCAGGAAGCGGCGGAGCGTGAGCCCCGAGCCGGCGGCGCCGAGCAGCAGGCCGGTGCCGACGATGATCAGGGCGTTCAGCTCGAACGCGATCGCGTGGGCGTTCTTCGAGTGCGTGATGTGGAGCGCCGGCCGCGCGACGGCGTCGCCGAGCACGAGCAGGAGGACGGCCGCGACCGAGCCCGCGAGCCCGCACAAGAGCCCTTCGAGCATGAAGGGCCCGCGGACGAACCAGTTGGTCGCGCCGACGAGCTTCATCACCTCGATCTCGCGGCGTCTCGAGAAGATCGAGAGCCGGATCGTGTTCGCGATCAGCAGCGTCGCCGAGACGAGCAGGATGGCGACGGCGACGAGGAAGATCAGCTCGACGATGCGGCCGACCCGCAGGACGCGCTTCGACGTCTCGCCGCCGTTCGCGACCTTGCTGACGCCCGGAGCCATCGGGTGCCGGAGCGTCTTCGCGATCCCCGAGAGGTACTCGGCCTTCCGCGGCACGACGACGTACGCGTCCGGCAGCGGGTTGTACGAGACGTTCCGGTACAGATCCGGGTACTTGCGCCGCTGCGCCCGGAACGCGACCTCCTTCGAGACGAACCGGTAGCTCTTCACCTGGCCCTGCACCTCGAGGGCGTGCAGCTCCCTGTTGACGTTCGCGATCTCCTGCTTCGTCGGGTAGCGGAAGCACGCCTTGTTGCTCGCGTCGTGCGGCGTGCAGAAGTAGACCTTGACGAGCAACTCCTTCTTCACGTGGTCGCTCCACGAGAGCACCCACGTGCCGAGCGCGATCGCGAGGCCGAGCACGAACATCCCGATCAGGACGGTGACCGTCGCCGCCACCGTGGTCGACATGCTCGCCCGCACCGACCGGACCGCCTCCCCCACGACGAGCCGGACCCTCATTCGGTCGTGTACCCCCCGCGCCGCTCGTCGCGCGCGAGGCGGCCGCCCTCGAGCGCGATCACGCGCTTGCGCATCTTGTCGACCATCTCGCGGTCGTGGGTCACCATCAGGATCGTCGTGCCGGACCGGTTGATCCGGTAGAGCAGCTGCATGATCCCGACCGACGTGTCGGGGTCGAGGTTCCCGGTCGGCTCGTCGCAGATCAGGAGCGGCGGGTGGTTGACGACGGCGCGCGCGATCGAGACGCGCTGCTGCTCGCCGCCCGAAAGCTCGTCGGGGTAGGAGGCCGCCTTGCTGGAGAGCCCGACGAGATTCAGAACTTCGGGCACCTTCTTGCGGATCTCGGAGCGGCTCTCGCCCTGCACCTTCAGGGCGTACGCGACGTTCTCGGAGGTCGTCCGGTTCGGGAGCAGCTTGAAGTCCTGGAAGACGCAGCCGACGTTGCGGCGCAGCAACGGCACCTTCGAGCGCTTGAGCCGGCCGAGGTCGCGGCCGCCGACGAGGATCCGGCCCGCCGTCGGCTCGATCTCCTTGAGGAGCAGGCGGATGATCGTGGACTTGCCCGAGCCCGAGGCGCCGACGATGAAGACGAACTCGCCCTTCTCGATCAGGAACGAGACGTCCTGGAGCGCGCGGACGTCCGACTCGTAGGTCTTCGCGACGCCGTCGAAGACGATCATCGCGGCCGACGCGGGCGTGACGACGGGCACGGGCCGATCCACGACCGCGGTCTCCGTCTCTCTCTTGAGGTTCAGGTCTACCACGATCGGGTGAGTCGCGTGAGCCGGGCCCCTGGGGCGAGGGCCGGTCTCAGTGTAACTCCAATCCCGGATCAGGACACCCGGCCGGCGGCCTTGGCGAGGAGGTACGCGTGGATGAACTCGTCGAGGTTGCCGTCGAGAACGCCCGCCGCGTTGCCGACCTCGTGGTCGGTCCGGTGATCCTTGACGAGCTGGTAGGGGTGAAGGACATAGCTCCTGATCGCGTTGCCGCCGAACCCCATGCTGACGGCGCCTCTCTCCTTCGCGACCTGGGCCTCCCTCTCCTCCTCGGCTCGCTCGGCGAGCCGCGAGCGGAGGATCCGGAGCGCCGTCTGCTTGTTCGACGCCTGCGAGCGCTCGTTCTGGCACTGGACGACGATCCCGGTCGGGAGGTGCGTGATCCGGACGGCCGAGTCGGTCTTGTTCACGTGCTGGCCGCCTGCGCCGCTCGCCCGGTAGGTGTCGATCCGGAGGTCGTTCTCGTCGAGCTCGAGCTCGCCGTCGTCCGAGAGCAGCGGGCTCGCAATCACCTGGACGAACGACGTGTGGCGCCGGTGCGCCTGGTCGAACGGCGACATTCGCACGAGCCGGTGCTTGCCGCGCTCGGCCTTGAGGATCCCGTACGCGTTGTCGCCCTTCACGGTGAAGGTGGCCGATTTGAGCCCCGCCTCCTCGCCCGGGCTCGCCTCGAGCAGCTCGTTCTGGAACCCTCGGTCGTCGGCCCAGCGTACGTACATCCTGAGGAGCATCTCGGTGAAGTCCTGCGAATCCGTGCCGCCGGCGTCGGACTGGAGCGTCACGACCGCGTCGCCGCCGTCGTACTCGCCGGTGAAGAGCGCCTCCTCCTGGAGCCGCTCGAGCTCGCGCGAGAGCGGGACGATCGACTCCATGATCTCGTCGGCCATCTCGCCGTCGAGCGAGAGCAGCGCCTCCGCGTCGTCGTAGTCGCCCCGGAGACGGTCGTAGCGCTCGAGCCGCCGCGACAGGCGCGAGTGCTCGGTCGAGATTCGTGCGGCGCGCTGCTGGTCGTCCCAGAAACCCGGCTCGCCCATCGATTCCTCGAGCTCGGCGAGCCTCGCCTTCAGCTGGTCGGGGTCAAAGGTAATCACGGACCCAGGCGAGCTGGGCCCCGATTTCCTTCAGTTGCTGCTCGACCTCTTCCGGTTCGGCCATGGCGCGCAGAAGGGTAGCTGCTCAGCCGGGCAAGCTCGCTTCAGCAGAAGCGGCGCGGCGTGAGGATCTGCGGGTGGGTCGCGAGTGCGCTGAACCGCTCGGTGAGCCGCTTGCCGCTCGCATCCATGGTGAGCGAGTGGAGCAGGTACGAAGGCGTGTCGATCACGAGCACCACCTTCCGGCCGGTCGCGGCCCCGGTCGCCTTCCACGTCGCTCCCACGGCCCAGCCAGCCGGCACCCGCCGCGGCGCCTGCAGCCTCGTCAACCCAAGTGTCGGAAAATGCGATCCGACGGCGGCGTCGAACGTCACGCCGCCCCCGCGTGGGAACGTCTGCCAGCATCGCTTCAGCGGGTTGTACGCGTGCGACGGCTGCCCTCGGCGTGCGACGGAGACCAGGTCCGAAGACCCGGCCTTCCACCTCACCTCCTGGGCGTCGACGACTCCGAGCCGAAGCGACAGGAGCGCGATGGCCCGAAAACCCGGCGCTGCGACGGTGCCCCTCACCCCCGGCACGGTGCGATAGCGCGTCTCGACGCGCCTGAGCAGCGCGACCCCGGCCAGGTTGCCGGTGAGGCGCTTTCCCTCTCTCTCGCCCGCCGCGCCCTGCGCTTCGACCGCGAAAGCGCCGAGCGAGGCGGCGATCGCGACCGCAACGCTCGCTCGACGGATCCTGCCTAGCCGCACGGTTTCAGCCGGCGGAGGCGGGCTCGGCCCGCCGCAGCCACCACGCGGGAAGCGCGTGAACACGCGAGAGGGCTCGTGGGGGAAACCGGGTTTCCCCCACGGTCAGGCGCCGTGGCACTTCTTGAACTTCTTGCCGGAGCCGCACCAGCACGGGTCGTTGCGGCCGATCTTCTGGTCCTCCGAGACGACGCGCTGCTGGGGCCGCGGGGCGACCTCGAAGCCGGCCTCGCCGGCGCCTGCGGCGGCCATCGCGTCCGCTCCCGCCAGCGACTGGTGCTCGTACGACATGTGCCCCTGGCGGACCGGCTGCGGGCCGAACGGGGCGCCGTTTCCGGAGCCGTTCGTCGGCGCGTCAGGCGAGGGCTCGGCGGCGGCCCGGGCCCCGTCCTCCGGTGCAAGCTCCGCATGGAAGAGCGTCAGCACGACCTCGGCACGGATCGCGCGGTTCAGCTCCTCGAACATCTTGTGACCCTCGGCCGTGTACTCGACGAGCGGGTCCTTCTGGGCCATGGCGCGCAGGTGCACACCCTCCCGCATGTACTCCATGTTCTCGAGGTGCTCGCGCCAACGGGTGTCGACGACCTGCAGGAGGACGTACCGCTCGAGCTCGCGCATGAGCCCTTCCTGCATCGCCTCGACCTGCTGCTCCTTCTCCTCGTAGCGGTCGCGCGCGTCCTCGGTGAAGTCGTCGAAGAGCGCCTCGCGCGTCGTGATCCCGTCCTCGCGCAGCTCGTCGGCGGTGACGTCGGTGTCGTAGAGCGCCTCCATCGCGCCGACGAGCGCGTCGAGGTCGATCTCGTTCGTGTCGGGGTCGACGGTGGCATCGACCGTCTCGGCCACGACCTCCTCGATCCAGGTCTTGACCTGCTCGGACATGTCCTGCCCCTCGAGGACCTGGCGCCGCTGCTCGTAGATCACGGAGCGTTGCTTGTTCATCACGTCGTCGTACTTGAGGACGTTCTTTCGCATGACGAAGTTCTGCTCCTCGACCTTCTTCTGCGCGTTCTCGATCTGCTTCGAGAGGATCCCCGCCTCCATGGGCTGGTCCTCGGGGATCTTGAAGCGCTCGATGATCCGGTAGATGCGGTCGCCGGCGAAGAGCCGGACGAGCTCGTCCTGCGCGGACAGGTAGAAGCGCGACTCGCCGGGATCGCCCTGGCGCCCGGAGCGGCCGCGGAGCTGGTTGTCGATCCGGCGCGCCTCGTGGCGTTCGGTGCCGAGGACGTAGAGGCCGCCGAGATCCTTCACGCCTTCGCCGAGCTTGATGTCGACGCCGCGGCCGGCCATGTTCGTCGCGATCGTGACGGCGTGCTTCTGGCCCGCGTCCTTGATGATCTCCGCCTCGCGGTCGTGCTGCTTCGCGTTCAGGACGTTGTGGGGGATCCCGTTCCGCTTCAGCAGCTCGGAGAGGTACTCGGAGGTCTCGACGGCGATCGTGCCGACGAGGACCGGCTGCCCGACCTCGTGGCGCTCCTTGATGTCCTCGACGACCGCCTGGAACTTCGCCTCCTTCGTCTTGTAGATCAGGTCGTTCTTGTCGTCGCGCGCGACCGGACGGTTCGTCGGGATCTCGACGACGTGCATGCCGTAGATCTCCGTGAACTCCTTCTCCTCGGTCTTGGCCGTTCCGGTCATGCCCGCCAGCTTCTCGTAGAGGCGGAAGTAGTTCTGGAGCGTGATCGTCGCGAGGGTGACGTGCTCCTCCTGGATCTGCACGCCCTCCTTCGCCTCGACCGCCTGGTGGAGGCCTTCCGACCAGCGGCGGCCTTCCATGATCCGGCCGGTGAACTCGTCGACGATCTTGACTTCGCCATCTTGGACGACGTACTCGTCGTCGCGGTGGTAGAGCGCCTCGGCCTTCAGCGCCTGGCTCAGGTGGTTGACAAGCTGGACGTTGCGCGGGTCGTAGAGGTTGTCGATCCCGAGCGCACGCTCGACCTTCTGGATCCCGCGCGGCAGCGGCGAAACGGTCTTGAACTTCTCGTCGAACGTGTAGTCGGCGTCGGGGTCCTCGCGCTTCTCGATCTTCGACGGCGCCTTGTACGGGACGCCCTCGAGCGTCCGGACGATCCGCGCGAAGTCGTAGTACGTCTTCGCGGCAGTCTCTGGCTCGCCGGAGATGATCAGCGGCGTCCGCGCCTCGTCGATCAGGATCGAGTCGACCTCGTCCACGATCGCGTAGGAGTGGCCGCGCTGGACGCACTGGTCGAGCGAGACGGCCATGTTGTCGCGGAGGTAGTCGAAGCCGAACTCCGAGTTCGTCCCGAAGGTGACGTCCGCGTCGTACGAGTCCTTCCGCTCGGCGAACGGCATCATGTTCTCGATCCAGCCGACGCGCATCCCGAGCGCCTCGTAGACGGGCTGCGTCCATTGCGCGTCGCGCTTCGCCAGGTAGTCGTTCGTCGTCACGAGGTGGACGCCGCGACCGGTCAGCGCGTTCAGGTACAGCGGCTGGACGGCGACGAACGTCTTGCCCTCGCCGGTCTTCATCTCGGCGATGTCGCCTTCGTGGAGGGCGATGCCGCCCATCGCCTGGACGTCGAAGAGCCGTACGCCGAGCGTCCGCTTGAATGCCTCGCGGACGGCGGCGTAGGCCTCGAAGATCAGGCTCTCGAGCTCCTCCCCGTTCTCGAGCCGCTGCCGGAGCTCGGCCGTCTTGCCGGCGAGCTCCGCGTCCGAGAGCCGCTCGAAGTCCGGCTCGAGCGTCGCGATGTAGGCGGCCTGCTCGGCGAGGCGCTTGCGACGCCGCCCTTCGCCGAACCGGAGGAGCTTCTCGAAGCCGTCGTTGCCGCCGGACACCGCGATCAGGGTACCGGTTGCGGGCGCGCGCTCAGAGCGGCGAGACCTGCACGTCCCAGAGGTTGCCGTCGAGCCGGCGGGCGCGGGCCGCAAACGACTCGTACCTGGCGGCGCCGAGCCGCTCGAGCGCTGGGACGCTCCCGAAGCCGGGGAAGCCGTCGACGACGAGTGTCCGCTCTCCGCCGGAGACCGAGAGCTCGAGCTCGTCGCCGCCGACGTCGTCCGGCAGCTCGACGACCTCGATCCTGCGAGCGCCCACGGCCCACATCGTCCCGCCGCGCAGGACGGCCTCCGCCCGGTACGGCGGCTCGATCGCCCCGTCGAGCACGGCGAGGAGAGGCTCGACCGCGTCGGCGTCGAGCTCGTCGTCGAGGATCAACGAGCCGTCGGCGAGCGCGACGAACTCGACGGTGTCGCCGGGCAGATCGGCCGCGTCGGCGGTCGCGACCGCATCCCACTCCCGCGGCCGCGCGACGCCGTGGATGCCCACCTCGCCCCACCGCGGGCGCGGATCGTGCGGCGCCGGATCGCCGCTCAGGCCGCCTTCGCGTGCGAGCCGCTCGTGCAGCCGCTCGCCGCGGCGGAAGAGCGGCGTCACGAGGGCTCGATCAGCCCGTACGTGCCGTCTCGGCGTCGGTAGACGACGTTCACCTCGGCGGACTCGTCGTTGCGGAAGACGAAGAAGTCGTGGCCGACGAGCTCCATCGCCTCGACGGCCTCCTCGGGCGTCATCGAGCTGAACACGAACTGCTTCGTCTTGACGATCAACGGTTCCTCCTCGTGCTGGTTGGAGGGAGCTGCCGCGGGCGCTGCGCCATTCCTGCGGTCGGCGCGCCGCCTGCGCTTCTCGCGGTAGCGGACGACCTGCCGCTCGAGCTTCTCCGTCAGCTGGTCGATCGACGCGCGGGGATCGCTCGCGGACTCGCGTGCGCGGAGCACTGGCCCCTTCGTGAACACCGTCGCCTCGGCGACGTGGCTGGCGGCGATCGACGGGTTCTTTTCGACGGCGAGCTCCAGCTCGACGCGCGTGAGGTCGTGGAGCTGCTTCTCGAGCTTGCGGAACTTCAGTTCCGCGTAGTCGCGGAGGCTGTCGTTCACCTCCACGTTCTTGCCCTTCACCTGAAGTCGCATGAGCTCTCCTTGCTCGGGGCGGATGCTCCTGAATCTAGCGGACGGCCCGGGCGAAGGTCACCACCTCGACATGTCGCGCGCCGCCCTTTCGGAGGGCGCTCGCGGCGGCGGCGGCGGTCGCGCCGCTGGTGTAGACGTCGTCGACGAGGACGACGCGCGCGGGAGCGACGCCGACCGGGCGAAACGCGCCGCGGACGTTGCGGCGGCGCTCGGCGAGCGACAGTCCACGCTGCTGAGACACGGTCCGGGTTCGCGCGAGCAGACGCTCGACCGGGAGCTCCCACCGGCGGCCGAGCTCCCATGCCAGGCGCTCGGCGGGATGGTGCCCGCGCTTGCCGCTGCGGTCGCCGTCCGGCGGCACGAAGGCGAGCACCGCGGCGTCGGGGCGCGGCACCGCCTCCGCGAGGATTTGGCCTGCGACCGTGGCGAGCCTGCGGAGGCCGCGGTCCTTCCAGGCGCGGACGACGGCGCGCACCGCATCGTCGTACGGCACCGCGGCCCTTGCGCTCGCGAAGGCGAGCCGGCGGCCCGCGCACTCCCGGCACCGGGCGACGGGCCAGGCGGTCGGGGCCCCGCAGCGCGAGCACAGCGGAGGAGGCAGACGAGGAAGTGCATCGAGACACGCAGCGCAGAACTGACCGTGCGCCGCCCTCCGGCAGACGACACAACGCGTAGGGAAGAGCAGTTCGACGAGGAAGCCCACACCCCGGCCACGCTACCGGCGAACCTGTGACGTGTCTGTGCCAAAAGTGTGTCGAAAGGCGCGCAGCCTCGACGGACGGCCCGTCGCGTCTAGGCCCGGCCGAGCTGCGAGAAGACGCGGTCCGCCTCCTCGAGCGACTCCTTCGTCCCGATGTCGTACCAGACGCCCGGCACACGCCAGGTGAAGACGGCGGTGCGTGGGTACAGCCACTCGACGAGGCGTCCGGGCTGATCGGGGTTGTTGCCCTCCCGGACGTAGCGGCGGACGAGGTCGAGCCTTTCCCGCGGGTAGAAGTAGAGCGCGATCCCGATCAGCGTGCTCCGCGGCTCTCGAGGCTTCTCTTCGAAGAACGTGATCCGGCCGGCCCCGTCGACCTCGATCGCGTTGTAGTGGCGGATCGCCTCGAGGTCGCCGATGTCGTAGACGGCGAGCACCGGCGTGCGGCGCGCAAGCGACGTCTCGACGAAGCCGTCGAGCGGGTCGCTGAAGAGGTTGTCGCCGGCCACGACGACGAGGTCGTCGTCGATCGCCTCCCGATCGAGGACGTGGACGATGTCGCCGATGGCGCCGCGCTTCGTCGCATCGTCGGTGGTGCCGTCGTCGATCACGGTCGCGTCGAATGCGGACGACCGCTCCCACTCCGCGAACTGGTCGGCGAACTTCGAGTTCGTGACGACGTAGGTGCCATCGATCGGCTCGATCGGCGCCAGCCGTTCGAGGACGTGCTCGAGCATCGGCCGCCCGGCCACGTCGAGAAGCGCCTTCGGCCGATCGAGCGTGAGGGGGTAGAGACGCGTCGCATAGCCCGCGGCGAGAACGAGCAGCTTCACGCCGGAACCGCCGCAGGGAGCGACTGGGGGTAGGGCGCGCGATGGACCCCGAGCTCGGTGACGATCGCAGTGATCAGCGCGGCCGGCGTGACGTCGAAGGCCGGGTTGCGCGCGGGGAACCGCGCCGTGACCTCGTCCGGCGCGCGCTCCTCGATCGGGATGTCCGCACCGGTCGGCGTCTCCGGGTCGACGGTGGAGGTCGGCGCGACGACGTAGAACGGGATCCCATGGTGCGCCGCGAGCACCGCGAGGGCGTAGGTGCCGATCTTGTTCGCCGTGTCGCCGTTCGCCGCGATCCGGTCGGCGCCGACGAGGACGCGGTCGACCTCGCCGCGTGCCATGAACTGCGCGGCGGCGGAGTCGACGATGACGGCGTGCGGGATCCCCAGCTGGTCGAGCTCCCAGGCCGTCAGCCGCGCGCCCTGGAGGAGCGGCCGCGTCTCGTCGACGAGGACGTGCGCGAGCAGGCCGCGCTCGTGTGCGGCGCAGAGGGCGCCGAGCGCGGTCCCGTAGCCGCCGGTCGCGAGCCCGCCCGTGTTGCAGTGCGTGAGCGCGCGGGTGCCCGGGTCGAGCAGCTCGGCGGCGTGCGAGGCCATGCGGCGGCAGCGATCGACCTCCTCGGCGTGGAGCTCCCGCGCCCGCTCCGGGGTCGGATCGGCCTGCATCCGGTCGAGCGCCCACGCGAGGTTGACGGCTGTGGGCCGGGCGTTGCGAAGGACGCGGTCGGCCTCGCGGAGGTCCTCTCCGCGCGCGGCGGCGAGCGCATAGCCGTAGGCGGCGGCGACGCCGATCGCAGGTGCGCCGCGAATCGCAAGCGTCCGAATCGCCTCGGCGACGTCGGCCGTCGAACGGCACTCGAGCTCGACCTCCTCGTCCGGCAGGCGCCGCTGATCGAGGAGGACGACGGCGCCGCCTTGCAGGCGGACGATCCGCTCGGGCTCGAGCATCTGCGCAGTCTAGGCCCGGCCGAAGCCGAGCCCGCACCCCCACCCTGGGTGGGGGGAGAAACCCTCCGCCCGCTGGGCTCGACGATACCGCCGCGTGGCGCTCGCCGCCGGCCGCGCGCCGTGTCAATCCCGTGTCGATTGTCCCACAGCTGCCCGGAACCGCCGCAGCCGCGGGCGGGCTGGCCGGGGCAGACGGCTCCGCGACCGCCCGCCCCGGCCCGACCTGTTGGAGCACGAACGCCCGGCTAGGTCCCCTCGTCCCACGAGGCGAGGTAGCGCGCCTGCTCCTCCGTCAGCCGGTCGATCGTGACGCCGAGCGTCTCGAGCTTGAGCCGCGCGATCTCGCGGTCGATCTCCTCCGGCACGCGATAGACCTTGCGCTCGAGCTTCGCAGCATGGCCGACCGCCCACTCGGCGGCGAGCGCCTGGTTCGCGAAGGACATGTCCATCACCTGGGCCGGATGCCCCTCGGCGGCTGCGAGGTTCACGAGCCGGCCGTCGGCGACCAGGAACACGCGCCGCCCGTCGGCGAGCTCGAACTCCTCGATGAACTCGCGCGCCTGCCGGGTCGCGGTCGCGAGCGAGCGCAGCGCCGGGATGTCGATCTCGACGTTGAAGTGGCCGGTATTCGAGAGGATCGCGCCGTCCTTCAGCAGCTCGAAGTGCTCACGGCGGAGGACGTGCTTGTCGCCGGTCGCGGTGCAGAAGATGTCGCCGACCGCGGCCGCCTTCTCCATCGGCAGCACCTCGAAGCCGTCCATCACGGCCTCGAGCGCCCGCATCGGCTCGACCTCGGTGACGATCACGTGGGCGCCCATGCCGCGTGCCCGGCTCGCGACGCCGCGGCCGACCCAGCCGTATCCGCCGACGACGAACTTCCGGCCGGCGAGCAGGACGTTCGTCGCCCGGACGATCCCGTCGATCGTCGACTGGCCCGTCCCGTAGCGGTTGTCGAACAGGTGCTTCGTGTCCGCGTCGTTGACCGCGATCACGGGGAACCCGAGCTTCCCCTCCGCCTCGAGCGCCTTGAGCCGGATGACGCCGGTCGTCGTCTCCTCGGTGCCGGCGATGATCTCGCCGAGCTGCTCGCGCCGGTGCGAATGGAGGACGCCGATGACGTCGGCTCCGTCGTCCATCGTCAGCTGGGGCTTGTGGTCGACCGCCGCCTCGATGTGCGAGTAATAGGTGTCGCTGTCCTCGCCCTTGATCGCGAAGACGGCGATGTCGAACTCCTCGACGAGCGCCGCCGCGACGTCGTCCTGCGTCGACAGCGGGTTCGAGGCGCAGAGGACGACGTCCGCGCCGCCGGCGCGGAGCGTCCGCATCAGGTTCGCGGTCTCGGTCGTGACGTGCAGGCAGGCCGAGACCCGGTGGCCGGCGAGCGGCCGCTCGTGCTCGAAGCGCTCGCGAATCGCCGCCAGCACCGGCATCTGCCGGTCTGCCCAGGCGATCCGCCGCACCCCTTCGGGCGCGAGCGCCATGTCTTTCACGTCGTATCGCTTCGTCGTAGCCATGGTTCCTTCCCGTTGTCGGGCCGGTTATGCGGCGAGGAGCCGCTCCTGCTTTCTCTGCTCCCACTCGACCCACGCTGCGGCGCCGATCCCGGCGCCGGCGAGCCAGCTCTCGACGGCACGGAAGAGCGCGGGCTCGCGGCGGAGACGGGCCGCGAACGCGACCTCTCCGAGCTCGACGCCGAAGCGCTGACGCAGGTCGGTCAGGGAGCGCAGCTGTGCGAGCTCGCGCGGGCCGTACAGACGGTAGCCGGCGCGGGTGCGAGCGGGTGCGACGAGCTGGACGCGTTCGAGGTAGCGGAGCATCCGCGCCGACCAGCCGGTGGCCGCCGCCGCCTCGCCCACGGTCAGCCCGTCGACCATGGGCCAACCTTAGCACAACCGTGTCAATGTTGGACGAGAAGCTCGCGAATCCGCGTCGCCGTCCCCTCGTCGAGCCCGAGATACGCGCGCACGCTCCCGTGCTCGCGCTCGAGCTTCTCGAGCACGCGGGCGACGGTGTCGCCCGCGGGCGCCGCGATCCGCTGGCGCCGCTCGCGCTCGGCGTCGTCCGGCGCGGCGTCGAACCAGGCCGCGAGCGTCTCCTCCAGGTTCGCGTCGCTCTCGGCGTGGTCTGCGGCGATGGTCTCAAGCTCGAGACCGCAGAGACGCAGGAGCAGCGCGACGAGGAGCCCTGTTCGATCCCGGCCGACCGCGCAGTGGACGACGACCGCCGGCTCCGCCGCCGCGATCGCCCGAGCCGCCTCGGAGAAGCGCTCGCGGAACCTGGCGAGCATCGCCGCGTAGCCTTCGTGAAGCGTCTGGAAGGCCTCGACGACGAGCACGTCGTCGGGGGCGATCGGGACGCGGACGAGCTCGACGGCCACCGGCGGCGGCGGGTCGGCCGCGCACTCCGCGTCGCCGCGGAGGTCGACGACGGTCCGGACGCCGTACTCGGCGAGGGCGAGCCAGCCGGGCTCCGTCAGCTGGCGGATCGAGTCGGCGCGGACGACGACGCCGCGACGCGTGCGCCCTCCCGAAACCGGGAGCCCACCGAGATCGCGTACGTTGAGACAGCCGTCCCAGGCGAGGACGCGACTCAGGGAGCTGACGTGCCCTCCCGGCCGTAGTCGTCCTCGAGCCGGACGACGTCGTCGAGCTGCGGCGTCGAGACCTCGAGGATCAGCGTGTCCTCGAGCGCCTTCACGCGGTGGACGGTGCCCGGCCTGAACCGGAGGCACGTGGCCGCCGCGACGACCTCGTGGTTCGCGACCGCATCCCCGATCGCGCTCACCTCGATCTCCGCCCGGCCGCTCTGGACGTACCAGCTCTCGTCCTTCTCACGGTGGTACTGCTTCGAGAGGGAGTGTCCGGCCCGGACGAAGAGGAGCTTCCCGACGTACGTCTCCGAGTGCGCCCAGAGGAGCTCCCAGCCCCACGGTTTGTCGGTCCTGCGCGGCTCGAAGGCCCACCGGTCGAGGCCTTCGAGGTTCGGTGACGAGATGCTCACACGGGCGATCCTACGCCAGCCGGCCAGCCCGGGTGCGCGGAGACGTACTCCTCCGCGACCCGCAGGTCCTTCGGCGTGTTCACCGTCAGCCAGAGGCCCTCGTGGCGGTAGCCGAGCAGGCGTCCCTCCCCTGCGAGCTCCGGGAACGTGGTCGTCTCGTGGTCGCCGCGCTCGGGGAATCGCTCGAGCGCCTCCTCGCCGAGCACATAGACGCCGCAGCTGACCCAGTGCGGCAGGCGGGGAGCTTCCCGGAAGCCGAGCACGCGGTCGCCGTCGTCGATGTCGACGATCCCGAACGGCGACTTGAGGGGAATCAGCGTGATCGTGGCCGCGGCACCCTCCTCGCGGTGACGTGCGAGCAGCGCGCGCAGGTCGACGGCTACGAGCTCGTCCCCGTTCAGGGCGTAGACGTCGCCGTCCTCGCGCCGGGCGCGGGCCGCGTAGCGGAGGCCGCCGCCGCGCCCGAGCGGCTCGGGCTCCTCGACCGGCTCGACCTCGAGGCCGACGCCGGCGAGCGCTCGCTCGAACAGCTCGCCCTTGCCTGCGGCGCAGCTCACGATCAGCCGGTCGACACCGGCAGCCGCGAGCAGCTCCGCCTGGTACGCGAGGAGCGGCCGGCCGGCGACGGGGACGAGCGCTTTCGGCCGGCCCTGGGCAGCGTCGCCGAGCCGCTCGGCCTTGCCGCCGGCGAGGACGATCGCCTCCACTACGACACCGGCTCCCGGTCGCCCTGCGTCACGAGCGGACGGCCGACCCCCTCGTACGTGAAGCCGAGCTCGGCCAGACGCCGGCGATCGAGCAGGTTCCGGCCGTCGATCACGAGCGGGTTCGCCATCGCACGGTGCACCTCCGTCCAGTCGAGATCGCGGATCTGCGGCCACTCGGTCACGACCACGGCCGCCTCTGCGCCCTCGAGCGCGTCGAGCGCGCTCTCCGCGAAGGCGACGTCCGGCAGGAGGGTGCTCGCGTCCGCGACCGGATCCCAGGCGACGATGTCCGCCCCCTCGAAGAGGAGGCGCGACGCGAGGACGACGCTCGGCGCCTCCCGGAGGTCGTCCGTGTGCGCCTTGAAGGCCATCCCGAGGAGCGCGATCCGCCGGCCCCGCAGCGACCCGAGGTGCTTCTGGAGCTTCGAGACGACGCGCCGCTTCTGCAGCTCGTTCACCTCGATGACGGCGTTCAGCAGCTGGAAGTGGTAGCCCGAGTTGCCGGCGAGCAGCTTCAGGAACGAGATGTCTTTTGGAAAACAGCTCCCGCCGAAGCCGATGCCGGCCCGCAGGTACTGGCGGCCGATGCGGCGGTCGAGGCCCATGCCCTTCGCCACCTGCTCGACGTCGGCGCCGACGAGCTCGCAGACGTTCGCGATCTCGTTGATGAAGCTGATCCGGGTGCCCAGGTAGGCGTTTGCCGCGAGCTTGATCATCTCGGCGGAGGCGACGTCCGTCCGGACGACCTCCGCGTCGAGGCCTTCGTGCAGCGCCTCGACGGCGTCGCCGTGGATCTCCTCGAACGAGCCGACGACGATCCGGTCCGGCCGCATGAAGTCCTCGACCGCCGTGCCCTCGGCGAGGAACTCCGGGCTCGAGACGTAGCCGACGTCCGCGAGGCCGCGCGCGTCGAGGTGCGCCCGCACCTTCTCGCCCGTGCCGACGGAGACGGTGCTCTTCATCACGAGGATCGCCCGCGTGTCCTCCGGGAGCTCGTCGAGGACGGCCCAGATCGCCGACAGATCCGCGTCTCCGGAGTGGGTCGGCGGCGTTCCGACGCAGACGAACAGGAAGTCGGCTCCGCCGACCGCCTCCCGCATGTCGAGCGTGAACCGGAGCCGCTCCCGGTTCCGCTCGATCAGCTCGCGGAGGCCGGGCTCGTAGATCGGCACCTCGCCGGCGCGCAGCAGCTCGATCTTCGCCGGGACGATGTCGCGGACGCAGACGTGGTGTCCGAGGTCGGCGAGGCAGACCCCCGTCACGAGGCCCGCGTAGCCCGCGCCGAACACCGAGATCCGCGCCATCGACGCGGCAGACTACCCGCGCAGGGGCCGGAGCCCCTTCGCGATCGCGATCATCGTCTCGTTCGTGAGCGTGTCGAGCAGCGTGTTCACGACCCAGTAGGTCGCGCCGGCCTGGTGCAGGACGATCATGTGGAGGTGCGGCCCCGAGTAGTAGAGGTCGAACGGGCGGCCGCCGAGCACGTGGTGGAAGCTCCGCTCCCCGAGGACCGGCGCGGCGTTCCAGTCGGTCTCCTCGATGCCCCAGTACTCGAGCCCCGTGCTGAACGTCATCCGCACGGCCCGGTGCTTGCCCTGGATCGTGTACGCGCGGACCGGCGTGTCGCGGGCCGGGCTCGAGTTCGTCTCGATCACGGTCGGGTACTCGAGCGTGAACTTCACCTTGCCCTTCATCGTCTCCACGAGCGGCTTCGTCACGCTCTCGTCGGCGACGATCTGCGGCGGCTGGTGCTCGGGCGCGACGGCCGCCTGCGGCGGCGCGATCGTCCCGTGGAACGTGGCGCCGGTGACGACGACGATCATCGCGCCGTTCGAGAGCAGCCGGATCGCCCGCGTCATCGGCTTCAGGTCGGCCGGCACGAGCAGCGTCGCGAGCTTTCTCGCGGCCGCCTTCACGCCGGCCCGCTGCGCGTCGTAGAAGACGGCCGTGTGGTTGTAGACGAATCCCTCGGGGGCGTTCCCGGTCGCGCCGGCCGGCGGCAGCAGCGTCTGGTAGCCCTCCTGCTGCAGGAGGTAGCGCAGCGTCGACGCGGAGCCCTCCTGGCCGTTGCCGTTCAGCGTCACGATCGTCGTCTCGGACGGCTTCGGCACGTGTACCTTCGGCTTGATCCCGAGCGCGGCGGAGTTCGCCTGCGACGGGGCCTGGACGTCCGGGTTCGCGAACGCCGAGACCGCCTGCGCGATGTTCGACGAGTCGGTCGTCAGGTCCGAGTATCCGGTCAGCCCGCCGATCTTCGACTGGAAGAAGTGACCGCCGGGCAGGCGGTAGGCGAAGAGCGCGTAGCGCAGGACGGTTCCGAGGTCGAGCGCCGGCGCGACCTCGATGCTGTGCGTGATCGTGTTCAGCAGCTTCGGCACCTTGAGCGGCGAGAACGCGCGGTGGAACTGCTGCTTCATCGCCTCGACGAAGAGCTGCTGCCGGGCGACCCGGTAGAGATCCGAGTCCGTGTGCCGGTAGCGCACGAAGTCGAGCGCCGAGCCGCCGGAGAGCAGCTGATATCCGGGCTGGAGGTTGATGTTCGCGTAGTCCGTGTCGAGCGTGCCGACGTTCCTGTTGTAGTACCGCTGGTCGACGTCGACCCAGACGCCGCCGAGCTCGTTGACGACCTGCTTGAAGCCGTGGAAGTCGACGGTGATCAGGTAGTTGACCGGCAGCCCGGTGAGCGCCTCGACGGTCTTCAGCGTGCCCTTCGAGCCGCACTTCGAGTAGGCGGCGTTGATCTTGTCCTGGTAGGGCGGGACGCCCGGGCAGTGGATCTCGGTGAGCAGATCTCGCGGGAACGAGAGCATCGAGATCGACTTCGTCTGCGGGTCGGCGCGCAGGAGCAGGATCGTGTCGGAGCGCGAGCTCTGGTCGCTCTCGACGCCGGCACGGTGGTCGTAGCCGATCACGAGGGCGATCGCGGCGTGGTCAGGCGGCGGCACGCGGTCGAGGTACGGCGCCGCGGCCTTGACGTCGTGCGAGTGCGGCGCCGTCGCCGCGAAGCTCTCGTGGAGGTACAGGTACCAGCCGCCCGCGAAGCCGCACGCGACGACGACGGCGCCGAGCGTGAGCCAGAGCAGCACGCGGCCGAGCACGGCCCAGGCACCGGAGACCGACTCCGGCTGGCGGTAGCGGCTCACCGGCGAGAGCGGCGCCGGCGGCAGGACCGAGTGGCCGTTCGTCTCGGCAGTCCCGGCCCCGCGGCCGAGTCCTCTCTTCAGCGTCGTCCGCACGGTCCCTGGAAGAACGAAGCGCCTGCCGGGGGTGCAGCCGCCTCGAGTGAGGATACCGCGCGGCCGTCAGAGGTTCTGGCGCAGCCTGGCCTCCGCATCCTCGACCGGGATTCCCTGCCGGCGGGCGTAGTCCTCGAGCTGGTCGCGGCCGATGCGGCCGATCGAGAAGTACCGCGCCTCGGGATGCGCGAAGTAGACGCCGCTGACGCTCGCGGCCGGCAGGGTCGCGCACGTCTCCGTCAGCTCGAGGCCGGCGGACTCCGCCTCGAGCAGGTCGAAGAGCTTGCGCTTCTCGCCGTGGTCCGGACACGCCGGATAGCCGAACGCCGGCCGGATCCCGCGGTAGCGCTCGGCGACCAGCTCCTCGTTCCCGAGCCGCTCGGCCGGCGCGTACCAGTCCCGCCGCACGCGCTCGTGCAGCCACTCCGCGAACGCCTCGGCGAACCGGTCGGCGAGCGCCTTGACCATGATCGCCGTGTAGTCGTCGTGCTCGGCCTCGTACCGCGCGGCGAGCTCGTCCGCGCCGAAGATGCCGACCGCGAACGCGCCGACGTGGTCGCCGTCCGGCGAGACGTAGTCCGCGAGGCAGCGGTTCGGCCGCGCGTCGGCATGGTCGGCCTGCTGGCGCAGGAAGCAGAACCGGGTCGCGTCGACGACGACGTCGTCGCCCTCGGCACGCGCGGGCCAGAAGCCGTAGACGCCGCGGGCGTGCAGCGAGCCCTCGCGGACGATCTCCTCGAGGAGCCGCGTCGCGTCGTCGAAGAGCTCGCGCGCGGCGGGCTGCTCGAGCACCTTCGGGAACTTCCCGCGGATCTCCCACGCGTGGAAGAAGAACTGCCAGTCGACGTACTCGCGCAGGGTCGCCAGGTCGGGCTCGATGCGGCGCACGCCGGCGAACGGCGGCTCCGGCAGCTCCTCGAAGCGGACGCGGTGCCGGTTCGCGCGCGCCGCGTCGAGCGTGAGCAGCGGCCGGCGGGTCCGCTCCGCGTGCTCCGCGCGCAGCCGGTCCTGGAGCTCGCGGTTCTCGCGGTCGAGCTCGCGGCTCCGCTCCCTGTCGAGCAGCGCCGACACGACGCCGACGACGCGGGACGCGTCGAGCACGTGCAGCGTCGGGTTCGAGTACTCGGGCGCGATCCGGACGGCCGTGTGCTGCTTCGACGTCGTCGCCCCGCCGATCAGGAGCGGCTTCTCCATGCCTCGCCGCTCCATCTCCCGCGCGACGTGGACCATCTCGTCGAGCGACGGCGTGATCAGGCCCGACAGGCCGACGGCGTCGGCGCCGAGCTCGGACGCGGTGTCGAGGATCCGCTCGGCCGGAACCATCACGCCGAGATCCGTCACCTCGTAGCCGTTGCAGCCGAGGACGACGCCGACGATGTTCTTGCCGATGTCGTGGACGTCGCCCTTCACCGTGGCGAGGACGATCCGACCCTGCGGCTTCCGGTCCCCCTCCGCCTCGGCCTCCATGAACGGCTCGAGGTAGGCGACCGCGCGCTTCATCGCCCGAGCGCTCTTCACGACCTGGGGCAGGAACATCTTCCCCGCGCCGAAGAGGTCGCCGACGACCTTCATCCCGTCGAGGAGCGGGCCCTCGATCACGTCGAGCGGCCTCGGGTAGCGCTGGCGAGCCTCCTCGGCGTCCTCCTCGATGTAGTCGACGACGCCGTGGACGAGCGCGTGCGCGAACCGCTCCTCGACCGACCCCTCTCGCCACGAGAGGTCGAGCTCGCGCTGCGTCGCCTCGCCCTGGACGCGCCCGGCGAGCTCGACGAGGCGCTCGGTCGCGTCGGGCCGGCGGTTGAAGATCACGTCCTCGACCCGCTCGCGCAGCTCCGGCTCGACGTCCTCGTAGACGGCGAGCTGGCCCGCGTTGACGATGCCCATGTCGAGGCCGGCCTGGATCGCGTGGTAGAGGAACGCCGAGTGCATGGCCTCGCGGACGACGTCGTTGCCGCGGAACGAGAACGAGAGGTTCGAGATCCCGCCGCTCACGCGCGCGCCGGGGCAGCGCTCCTTGATCAGCGGGATCGCCTCGATGAACGCCTTCGCGAACTCGTCGTGCTCCGCGATCCCCGTCGCCACCGCGAGGACGTTGTGGTCGAACACGATGTCCTCGGGCGGGAAGCGGGCGTGCTCGACGAGCAGCCGGTAGGCGCGCTCCGCGATCTCGACCTTGCGTTCGACGGTCCCGGCCTGGCCCTCCTCGTCGAACGCCATCACGACGACCGCGGCGCCGTAGCGTCGCGCCAGGCGGGCGTGCTCGAGGAACACCTCCTCGCCCTCCTTGAGGCTGATCGAGTTGACGATCCCCTTGCCCTGGACGCACTTCAGGCCGGCCTCGACGACCTCGAAGCGCGAGCTGTCGACCATGATCGGCAGCCGCGCGAGCTCGGGCTCCGTCGCGAGCAGGTTCAGGAACGTCGTCATCGCCTGCTCCGAGTCGAGCAGGTCGGCGTCCATGTTCACGTCGAGGACGTTCGCGCCGCCGCGCACCTGCTCGAGGGCGATCTCGAGCGCCGCGTGGAAGTCGCCGCCTTCGATGCAGCGGCGGAACCGCGCGGAGCCGGTGACGTTCGTCCGCTCGCCGATCATCACGAAGCCGGTGTCCGGCTCGATCGCGAACGGCTCGAGCCCGCTGAACGCCGTCAGGCGAGGTCGGTCCGGGACGCGTCTCGGGGTCAGACCCCGCACCGCGTCGCGGATCGCCGTGACGTGCTCGGGCGTCGTCCCGCAGCAGCCGCCGACGACGTTGACGAGACCTGCGCCGGCGAACTCGGACAGGTGGCGGCTCGTGTCCGGCGGCTGCTCGTCGTGCTCGCCGAACTCGTTCGGAAGCCCGGCGTTGGGATGGCAGGCGACGTACGTCGTCGCGAGACCGGCGAGGTCCTCGACGTACGGGCGCATCTGGACGGCCCCGAGCGAGCAGTTGACGCCGACGATCAGCGGCTCGGCATGCTCGATCGCGAGCCAGAACGCCTCGACCGTCTGCCCCGAGAGATTCCGGCCGCTCGCGTCGACGGCCGTGAAGGAGAGCCAGAGCGGGACCTCCGGCGCGACGTCGAGGGCGGCGGCGATCGCCGCCTTCGAGTTCAGCGTGTCGAAGATCGTCTCGACCAGCAGCAGGTCCACCCCGCCCTCGACGAGGCCGGCAATCTGCTCCGCGTAGGACTCGCGGACCTGCTCGAAGGTGACGGCGCGGTAGGCCGGGTCGTCGACGCGCGGCGAAAGCGACAGCGACACGTTCAGCGGCCCGACCGAACCCGCGACGAAGCCGCCGAACTCGTCGGCGGCCTGCCGCGCAAGCCGCGCGCCGGCGACGTTCAGCTCGTGGACGTACGGCTCGAGCCCGTAGTCGGCCTGGCCGATCGAGGTCGCCGTGAACGTGTTCGTCGTCGTGATGTCGGCGCCGGCCTCGAAGTAGGCGCGATGGATCGCGAGGACGACGTCCGGCTGCGTGAGGTTGAGGACGTCGGGGTCGCCGGCGAGGTCGCGCGGATGGTCGCGTAGGCGCACGCCGCGGTAGGCCTCCTCGCCACGGACGTCGCGCTGGATCAGGACGCCCCACGATCCGTCGAGCAGGACGATCCGCTCGTCGAGCAGCCGCCTCAGTCTGTCGATCCGGTCCATCGTCCTCCTGCACCACCGCCTTCAGAGGACGAGAACCGGCTGGCTCACGGGCTCTTTAGGCGTTTGTTGACCCGGTCGCCAAGCTGCCTCAAAGCTTTCCGGGGCTGCCGAGGCTAGCAGATCGTCAGAGCGAGCCGAGGGGCGCGAGCGCCCGCAGCGGCTGACCCGTGACCTCCGCGATCAGCTCGAAGTGCCGGTCGTAGTGCAGCACGGGCACCTCTGCAGACTCGGCGGCGGCGGCAATCAGGAGGTCGGGCATCGGAACCCGATGCTGGCGCGGGCGCCTCCCTGCGAGCAGCTGCATCACGTCGGCTGCACGGTCCCACTCGCGGCGGCGGACCGGCAGGTCGCGCAACCCATCGAGCCGGTAACGAAGCTCCGCCAGCTCAGGCGCGTCGCGTGCGCCGTAGAGAAGCTCGAGCACCACCGGCCGGCATGTCGCGATCGCGCCTCGCCGAAGCTGGTTCTCGAACTCATGCTCGACCTGTGGACGGCTCCGCCAGCCCCATACGCTGGTGTCCGCAAGAACGACTACGGCTCCGGCTCCCACTGCCGCTCGATCTCATCGTGCAAGTCACGCAGGTGGTCGAAATTCATCGCGAGCAGTCCCTCGATGCGCTTCCGGCGAACGACCTCCTCCAGAGCTCGATGGACGGTCTCGGTCGTGGTGACCGTGCCGAGCGCCTCTTTGGCATCGCCGACGAGCACGAGGTCGAGGTTGAGTGACGTCCGCTTGATGTTCGGCATGATACGCCTCCCCGTTGGAAGCGCGAGCATACCGTCCAAACCGGACGAGACGTATCAGGAGTGGCTCAGTGTGCGGACGCCCGCGGCCGGAAGTCGCCGCCGTCGCCGCCGCCGGAGACCGTCAGCTGATTCTCCGCATGGCGCACGCGCTGCTCGAGCTGCCAGCGGTCGGCGTCCGATTCGCCGCGCTCGACCCGCTCGAGCTCGGCCTGCGCCTCCTCGAGCTGCCGCCGAGCACGCTCTGGGTCGATGTCCCGCGCGCGGAGCGCGTCGTCGACGAGCACGAGCGCGCGGTCCTGCTCCACCTTGAAGAACCCAGGCCCGGTCGCGAACTCGTGCACCTCGGTCTCGCTGACGTGGACGCGCGTCGAGCCGGCGCGGAGCATCGCGACGAGCGGTGCGTGTCGCGCGAGGACGCCGATCTCGCCGGCGTCCCCGGGAACGATGATCATCTGCACCTCCCCCTCGAACGCCGCGCCCTCCGGCGTCACGAGCGAGACGTCGAACGTCCGCCTCCCGTCGGCCAACTAGGGGCCTGTCCGGAAAGGAGATCGGGGCCGCCTGACGGCGGCACGCGGCACGCTGCCGCGTCCTCCGTCACGCCAATACGTGCTCGTATTGGCGCTCCCTTCGTCCTTGCATCGCACCACGTGCCGCGCGTCATCCATCGCGTCCCCTTTCCGGACAGACCCTAGGCCGCCTGTGCCGCCGAGCCGCGGCCCTTCTCGACCGCGTCCTCGATCGTCCCGACCATGTAGAACGACTGCTCCGGAAGGTCGTCGTGCTTGCCCTCGATGATCTCCGCGAAGCCCTTGATCGTGTCCTCGAGACGCACGTACTTCCCGGGCGTGCCCGTGAACTGCTCGGCGACGAAGTTCGGCTGAGAGAGGAAGCGCTGGATCTTCCGCGCCCGCTGGACGGTCAGCTTGTCCTCGTCCGACAGCTCGTCCATGCCGAGGATCGCGATGATGTCCTGGAGGTCCTTGTAGCGCTGCAGGATCTCCTGGACGCGCGTCGCCGTCTCGTAGTGCTCGCCCGAGACGACACCCGGCTGGAGGGCGCGCGAGAAGGAGTCGAGCGGGTCGACGGCCGGGTAGATGCCCTGCTCGACGAGCGTCCGCGTGAGCACGACCGACGAGTCGAGGTGCGCGAACGTGTTCGCCGGCGCGGGGTCGGTGAGGTCGTCGGCCGGTACGTAGATCGCCTGCACGGACGTGATCGAGCCGGTGGTCGTCGAGGTGATCCGCTCCTGGAGCTGGCCCATCTCGGTCGCGAGCGTCGGCTGGTAGCCGACCGCGCTCGGCATCCGGCCGAGCAGCGCGGAGACCTCGGAGCCCGCCTGCGTGAAGCGGAAGATGTTGTCGATGAAGAGGAGCACGTCCTGCCCCGCGTCGCGGAAATACTCCGCCATCGTCAGGCCGGAGAGGCCGACGCGCAGCCGAGCGCCCGGCGGCTCGTTCATCTGGCCGTAGACGAGCGCGACCTTGTCGAGCACCTTCGACTCGGTCATCTCGAGCAGGAGGTCGTTGCCCTCGCGCGTTCGCTCGCCGACGCCGGAGAACACGGAGACGCCGCCGTGCTGCATCGCGACGTTGTGGATCAGCTCCTGGATCAGGACCGTCTTGCCGAGGCCGGCGCCGCCGAACAGCCCGACCTTGCCACCGCGGATGAACGGCGCGAGCAGGTCGACGACCTTCAGGCCGGTCTCGAAGACCTCGATCTTCGGCGAGAGGTCGCGGAACGCCGGCGGGTCGCGGTGGATCGACCAGCGCTCGGTGCCCTCCGGCGCCGGCGGCTTGTTGTCGACCGGCTCGCCGACGACGTTCCAGACGCGGCCGAGCGTCGCATCGCCGACGGGCACCGTGATCGGCGCGCCCGTGTCGAGGACGTCGACGCCGCGCGCGAGGCCGTCGGTCGAGTCCATCGCGACGGCGCGGATGCGGTCGTCGCCGAGGTGCTGCTGGACCTCGGCCACGAGGTCCAGCGCCGGCCGCCCGTCGAGCTCCGGAACGATGATCCGGAGGGCGCTGTAGATCTCGGGCAGCCGGTCCGGGAAGACGGCGTCGATCACGACGCCCTTGATCTCGACCAGCTTGCCGACGTTCGTCGTGGTTCCGTTCTGCTCAGGCATCGGACTCCCCGGCGACGGCGCCGCTGCGGCCTGTCGCCCAGTCGATAACTCGGTTTCGGCGTCAGCTTACAGACGCGCGAAACGAGGCCAGCGTCAGAGGGCGCGCGCCGCGTACCCCGGTGCGCGGGCGTCGGCGTCGCCCTGATGCGTCAGGCGGAACTGGTTCTCCGGGTAGTCGAGGTACGACGGCCTGAGGAGCACGAACGGGCCGTGGGATCGCGGCCGTTCGGACGTGAGCACGCCCGCCGCCGTTCCGAGGATGAGCGCCACCGCCGCCACCGTCGCGGCGGCGAGCCGGAAGGCCCGGCTGCCGGCGCGGCGTCGCGGGAGCAGGACAGGCCGCGGCGGTCGCTCGAGGGGTGCGGCCCGGAGCGCCGCCGTGAACGCCGTCACGCCCGCCCGGAAGCGGCCGCAGGTCGAGCACCTGCGCACGTGCGCGTCGAGCAGGACGCGCTCGAAGTCCGAGAGCTCGCGGTCGAGCTGGAGCGAGACCCATTCCCGTGCGCGATCGCAGCTCCGCGGTCGTGGGCAAACGATCTCCACACTGCTTCTGACGACGCGGGCTGCGGGCGGTTAGCCGAGACCGGGTCCCGGCGCCGCTCGCAAGCGGAGTACGAGCCGGAGCGGCCGCACGGCAGCGCGCCCACGGTCGACGATCCAGGCGAAGGGCGACCGGCGCCGACCGAGCGCCTGCGCGATCGCCGCTCGCCTCAACCCGTCCGCAACGCGGTCGGCGTGGGCGAGCGCTCAGCAGTGCGACGCAAGCGCGGGATAGAACACGCGCACAGCCTACGTGCGGCGGCCGCCTCCACGTCCGACGAAATCCTTAAATCAGGAGTCGACGCCGGGCCCGTAGAGGCCGCCCGGCGAGAGCTGGACGACCTGCACCGTTCGCGGCAGGCCGGCCGGCCAGTCGAAGCGTCCATCGTCGGCGGCCGCCGACGGGGACAGCGTGGCGCCGAACGGCGCGCGCTCGCGGTCCACGCTCGACGAAGGGATCCCGAGCCAGATCGCGATCGCCGCGGCCGCGGCGACGCCGGCCGTCTGAACGAGCCGCGGCAGTGCACGACGGCGCACGCGCGGCAGGTCGATCGGCCGACCCATCCGCTCCGGCCGCGCCCCTCGCAGGAGCTCGGTCGTCCGGATCACGTCGCGCGCGTACTCCGCGCAGCGCTCGCAACGCTGCACGTGGCGGCGCAGAATCGCCCGCTCCAGCAACGACAGCTCCCCGTCGAGCTCGAGCGAGACGAACTCAGCCGCGCGGATGCACGTCTCGGGGCGGAGTTCCACCGTCTCTCTCCCTTGGACGTCCGCGACGGGAGAGAGTTAGGCAGGCGCTTCAGACCGCGGCCGGCTCCTCGACCCGGTCCGGCCGCCGGTGCATCTCGTCCGCGGTCATCGGCCAGCGCTCGAGCGGGTAGTAGCACTTCACGACATGGCCGTCGCCGTGGGCGAGCGGCGGCGGATCCTCGACGTCGCAGACGCCGGCCTTGAAGCGCGGGCAGCGCGGATGGAAGACGCAGCCGGACGGCGGGTTGATCGGGTTCGGCACGTCGCCCTCGAGCACGATCTGCCGCCGCGCGCGGCCCAGCTTCGGGTCGGGAACCGGCACCGCCGAGAGGAGCGCACCGGTGTACGGGTGCTTCGGCGTCTCGTACAGATCACGCGCGTTGCCGAACTCGGCCATCTTCCCGAGGTACATGACCATGACCCGGTCGGAGATGTAGCGGACGACGTTGAGGTCGTGGGCGATGAAGACGTAGGTGAGGTTGAACTCCCGCTGCAGGTCCTTCAGGAGGTTCAGGATCTGGGCCTGCACCGAGACGTCGAGCGCCGAGACGGGCTCGTCGCACACGATCAGCTTCGGGCTCAGCGCGAGCGCTCTGGCGATCCCGATCCGCTGGCGCTGGCCGCCCGAGAACTCGTGCGGGAAGCGGTTGTAGTGCTCCGGGCTGAGGCCGACGACCTCGAGCAGCTCCTGCACGCGGCGCTTGATCTGCGCGTCCGTGAGCTTCTCGTGGATCAGGAGCGCCTCGCCGACGATGAAGCCGACGCGCTTGCGCGGGTTCAGCGAGGCGTAGGGGTCCTGGAAGATCATCATCATGTCGCGGCGCACCGGGCGCATCTCGGCCCGGCTGAGCCGCGTGATGTCGCGCCCGTCGAAGACGATCGTCCCCTCCGTCGGGTCGAGCAACCGCATGATGCACCGCGCCATCGTCGACTTCCCGCAGCCGGACTCGCCGACGACGCCGAGCGTCTCGCCCCGGTGGACGGTGAAGCTCACGTCGTCGACGGCCTTCACGGCGCCGACCTGCTTCTTGAAGATGATCCCGCGCGCCACCGGGAAGTGCTTGCGCAGGTTCTCGACGACCAGGATGTCGTCGTTCACGCGGCGGCCGCCGTCAGCGTCTTCACGGCCTCGCGCGCCTTCGTCTCCTCGTCGAGGAAGCACGCCTGCAGGTGCTCGGGGGCGTCGGTGACCGGCATCAGGCGCGGGTCTTCCTGCCGGCAGCGCGAGAACGCGTGGGGGCAGCGCGGGCTGAACCGGCAACCGTTGGGCGGCCGCAGAAGCGACGGCGGCTGGCCCGGGATCTGCACGAGCCGGTCGACGTCGGCGCCGAGCCGCGGCAGCGAGCCGAGCAGCCCCCAGGCGTACGGGTGCTGCGGCCGCTCGAAGAGATCCTCGACGTTCGCCTGCTCCACGACGCGAGCCGCGTACATGACGACGATGTCGTCCGCGACCTCCGCGACGACGCCGAGGTCGTGCGTGATCATGACGATCGCCGTCCCGTGGTCATCCTGGAGCTTCTTCATCAGCGCCAGGATCTGCGCCTGGGTGGTGACGTCGAGCGCGGTCGTCGGCTCGTCGGCGATCAGCACCGCGGGGTCGTTGACGAGCGCCATCGCGATCATCACGCGCTGGCGCATCCCGCCCGAGAACTGATGCGGGTAGTCGTCGAGCCGCCGCTCGGCCTGCGGGATTCCGACCTCCTTCAGCCCCTCGAGCGCGCGCGACCGCGCCTCCTGCTTCGAGACGTCGTTGTGGAGGAGGACCGCCTCTACGATCTGGTCGCCGATCTTGTGGACCGGATTCAGCGACGTCATCGGGTCCTGGAAGATCATGGCGATCTCGCCGCCGCGGATCTCGCGCAGCCTCGCCGGCGACGCCTTCAGCAGGTCCTCGCCGCGGAAGAGCGCCTGGCCCGAGACGCGCGCGGTCTTCGGGTTCAGGCCCATGATCGAGAGGTTCGTGACGCTCTTCCCGCAGCCGGACTCGCCGACGATGCCGAGCGTCTTGCCCTGCCCGAGCTGGAACGAGACGCCGTCGACGGCGCCGACGATCCCGTCGTCGGTGACGAACGACGTCCGGAGCTCGCGCACGTCGAGGAGCGGGCCGGCGTGGGCGGCGCCGGCGCCCGTCAACGCCGTCGTCACTCGAACCGGATCCTCGGGTCGATGAACCCGTAGAGGATGTCCACGAGCAGGCCGAAGATGATGACGCAGAGCGTGGCGAAGACGACCACCCCCATCACCTCCGGCAGGTCGAAGTTGTCGAGACCCTGCACGGCGGTCCGGCCGAGGCCGGGAAGCCCGAAGATCGACTCGGTGAAGATCGCGCCGCCGAGCGCCACCGCGATGTCCATCCCGAGCATCGTCACGACGGGGAGCATCGCGTTCCTCAGGACGTGCTTGATCAGGACGATCCGCTCCGGCGCACCCTTCGCACGCGCGGTTCGCACGTAGTCCTCGCCGAGCGTGTCCATCACGTTCGAGCGCACCATTCGCGCGTAGATCGCGGCGAACAGGATCGCGAACACGATCCACGGCAGGACCATGTGCCTGGCCCAGTCGACGACGCCGCCGCAGGTCGCGCCAACCGGTGGGTTGATCACGTCGCAGTAGCCGGCGTTCGGCAGCCAGCCGAGCTTGAACCCGATCGCCCACTGGAGGATCAGGCCGATCCACACGACCGGCAGCGAGATGCCGATCAGGACGAACACCATCGTCATCCGATCGGCGAGCGACCGGGGCTTCAGCGCCGACAGGATCCCGATCGGGACCGCGATCGCGAGCCACAGGATCGCGCCGCCGAAGACGAGCGAGGCGGTCACCGGCGCGGCCTCGCCGACGATCGTGTCGACCGAGCGCCGGTTGACGTACGACGTGCCGAGCGACCCGTGGACGATGAGGTTCTTGACGAAGTAGAAGTACTGGACCGGGATCGAGCGGTCGAGGTGGAGGAAGTGGCGCACCTGCGCCACGAACTCGGGTGTCGCCGACTTGCCTGCGGCGAGCGCGGCCGGGTCGGCCGGGATGACGAAGAAGATGATGTAGGTGATGACCGTGACGGCCGCGAAGATCACGACCGCCCACAGAAGCCTTCTGATGATGTACTGGAACACGGTTTCCTGAGGGTAGCGCTGGTCTCGGGATGATGACGGAGCGGCGCCGGTTTTGCCGGCGCCGCTCCGTTTGCGTCAGTGGATCAGGTGCGGCAGGCCGCGGCGAAGTCGACCTCGAACACCGGGTTGTAGAGGAAGCACCCGAAGTGCGAGGAGACGAACAGCCGGTTCAGCCGGTTCAGGATCGGCGTCCACGGCGGATCCTGCGACATCATCGCCTTGTCGAGCTGGTCGTAAGCAGCATCCCGCTGCTCGCCGAACAGCAGAGCCGCCTTGTGCATCTGGTTCGTGAACGCCGCGTTGCTGTAGTACGCGTCGTTGTTGTTGGCGGTGTCGGCGATGCTCGAGCCGTCGAGCAGGATGTTGATGAAGTCGAACGGGTCGTTGTAGTCAGCACCCCATGCCGACCAGTTGATGTCGTAGTCGGCGTTCGCCTTCACGCGTGCATCCGTGAACTGCTGCGCCCGCGGGAGCAGCTTGATCTGCAGGTCGATCCCGAGCTGCTTCAGGTCGTACTGGACGATCTGAGCCTGCAGCGGGCCGGGACCGCGGTTCGGCGCCCACATCAGGCCCTTGCCGTCGGCGGTGTGACCCGTTGCGAGCGACTTCGCCTTCGAGAGCGTCGAGTTGTCGACGGCGATCGGATAGCCGCCCTTCAGGATCTCCGTCTTCTTCGTCACGCCGGCCATGCCGGGCGGAAGAATCCGGTTCGTGCGGTTACCCGCGAGGAAGCCGCGCTGCGCCGTGTACGCGTGGCGGTCGACCGCGTAGTTCACGGCCTTCGCCAGCGACGGGTTGTTCGCGAACAGCCGCCCCGGCAGGTGGTTCAGCGCGAGGTAGTCGACCTCGAGCTCGGGCCGCGTGAAGAACTGCTTCTTGTTGATGCCGTACTTCTGCGCGATCCCGGCGTACTCCGACGGGTCGACGCCGTCCTCGGCGTAGTCGGTCGTGCCCTTGGTCACGTTCTGGAAGATGACCTCGGGCGTGTTGCCGACGTTGACCTGGATCGCGTCGATCTTGTGCGGGCGCGGACCCTTGTAGTTCGGGTTGCGCTTGATCGTGATCGAGCGGTTCGGCGTGCGGGCCGAGATGTAGTACGGGCCGCAGCTGGCCGCGTTGTTGACGCCCTGCGGGTCCTCGTTCGTCGCGAGCTTCGAGTCGATCGCCTGCAGCGGCGGGGTCGACAGGCGAGCGAGCAGGTCAGGCGCCGGGTGCGTCAGCTTGAACGTCAGCTTGTTGCCGCTCGCCACGACGCCCGACACGGACGACGCCTTGCCGTCGAGCCGCGCCTGGGCGCCGACGACGATGTCGCTCACGAGGAACGACGTCGACGAAGCCAGCTTCGGGTCGGTCAGGCGATCGATCGCCCGCTTGAAGCTGAGCGCCGTCACGGCCTCGCCGGTGTTGAACTTGTAGCCGGGCTTGATCGTGAACGTGTAGGTCTTCCCGTCCTTCGAGATGACGGGGAGACCGGCCGCGACCTCGGGCTGGATCTGCCCGCCCTGCGGGGCCTCGGCGTCCGGATAGTTCATCAGCTTGCACGCGGTCGCGTACTCGAGCTCCCACATCGGCTGGTAGTACGTCAGCTGCGGGTCGGTGTAGTCGACGTCCGTCGACAGCTCGGTGACGATCGTCCCTCCCGCGGTCGCCTTGCCTGCCTTCAACGGCGCCGAAGCCTTCGTCGGCGCCGCGACGGCCGTCGCGACCATCAATCCGGCCCCGACCGCCGCCGTGGCGGCCGAGAACCAGAGTCGCTTGTCCATACGGTCTCCTTTCGACAACGACAGCCCCCACACCCCGTGCGAGCCGTCGAGGGTGCTCCCTCTGCCCCTAAGACGAGCAAGGGGGAGTCTTGTTAGTTGGAGGTTAAGCTCGTTCTCAGCGGCGCGTGCCGCGCGGATCGAACGCATCGCGTAGACCGTCGCCGAGCAGGTTGAACGCGAGCGTCGTGAAGACGAGCGCGATGCCCGGCCAGAGCATCAGGATCGGACGCGTGGTGATGAAGCTGCTCGCCTGCTGGAGGAGGTTCCCCCAGCTCGCGGTCGGGTCCTTGATCCCGATGCCGAGGTAGGAGAGGCCCGCCTCGAACAGGATGAACTGGGCCACGTTGAGCGTCGAGAAGACGATCGTCGGGCCGACGAGGTGGGGAAGGATGTGGGACCGGATGATCCGCCAGTCGCTCGCGCCGACCATCCGCGCGGCCTCGATGAACTCCTTCTCGCGCAGCGACAGGGTGATGCCGCGGAAGACGCGGGCAGGGTAGTACCAGCTGAAGAACCCGAAGACGAGGACGAGCGTGAGCACGCCCTTGCCGAGGAAGCCCAGCGTGACGTTGTCGATGCGCGTGCCGACGGTCGCCGCGAGTGCGATCACGAAGAGCAGGTACGGGATCGCCATCGTGATCTCGGTCAGCCGCGAGATGATCGTGTCGGCCCAGCCGCGGAAGAACCCCGCCATCGAGCCGAGGAGCAGCCCGAGGAAGATCGAGAGCGCCGTCGCGCCGACGCCGACCTCGAGCGACACCTGGGCGCCGTAGAGGAGGCGCAGGAACTCGTCCCGGCCGAGTGTCGAGTCGCCGCCGAGCGGGAGCAGCTGCGTGCCGTGCCCGAGCGGCGACGGGACGTGCGTCCACGGCTTCGCGGGCAGGAGGCTCGAGTCGACGCCGCCGATGAAGAACTGGTCGTTCGGCCCGTGCCCGAGCACGTGCGCCATGATCGGCGCGCCGGCGAAGGCGACGAAGAAGAGGAAGACGATGAACCCGGCGCCTCCCAGCGCGAGCTTGTCCTTCTTCAGCCGGAGCCAGACGCCCTCCCAGTAGCCGCGGGCCTTGACCTGCGGCCCCTCGTCCTCCACGACTGTCGCGTCCGGCGGGAGCAGAACCTCGCCGACGCCGATGCCTGGAACGATGGTCTGCTTCTCGATCTCGGTCGTCATGTGCGCCTCGTCATGTGCGGTAAGCCGGGAGCATACCCGGGGCTGCCGCCCTCGACCAGCTGAGACTCCTCTTCTCCCGAGTTGTTAGGCGGCGCAAACAAATCCGGATCGACGCCGTCTAACATCATTCGAAAGTGAGCGTCGGCAGCGTCGCAACGGGGGGAGTGCGGAAGGCGCCGCGGCTGCGGCGGCTCGCGCCGTGGCTCGGCGGGCTCCTGCTCGTCGCGGGCGCGATCGTCGCGATCGTCGTCCTCGCCCCGAACAGGAACGCGACGAAGGCCCAGGTGACCCCGTCGAAGCCGCCGCCGGCAGCGCCGAAGCCGAAGACGGTGCCGCTGAGCAAGGACGCGCAGAGCGTCGCGCGCGAGTTCCTGCGCACCGCAGTGGCGCGGCAGGATCTCGCCAGGGCCTGGCAGATCTCCGGACCGCTCATCCGCGGCGGGCTCACCCGCAAGGAGTGGATGAGCGGGAACATCCCCGTCGTCCCCTACCCGGTCGCGGCGATCGGCCAGGCGCGGTTCAAGATCGACTACTCGTACGCGAACCACGCGGCGATCGAGATCGTGGTGCTGCCGAAGGCCAGCTCGAAGCTCAAGGGTCAGCTCTTCTTCATGGAGCTGCGGTTCCTCGGTCCGGCCGGGCACAAGCGCTGGCTCGTCACGAACTGGGTGCCGCACTCCGCCCCACTCGTCCCGCGGGCGAACTAGCCCGGGCCGGTGGCGGGCGGGCTCTCGTATCGCCTGAGACGCCGGCTCCGGCTCCTGGGCATCTTCTGCGTCCTCGCAGGCGGCGTCGCGTCCGCGATCGTGCTCCTGCCGAAGGGCCACAAGCTCCGCCAGCCGAAGGTGGTAGCGGCACCGCAGCCGGCGGCCTCCCCCGCCGCGCCGCGCCAGCACGTCGTCCACAGGGTCTCGGCGGTCGATCGGAGCGCCATGATCCAGACGATCTCGCTCTTCGTCACGACCTCCGTGGCCCGCCACCACCCGGAGCGCTCGTGGGAGATCGTCGACCCGAAGCTGCGTCAGGGCATGACGAAGCGGCAGTGGGCGACCGGCAACATCCCGGTCGTCCCCTATCCCGCCGCGAGCGTCGACCTCGTCCGGCTGGAGGGCGTCGTCGGCGGGACGGCCCAGGTCGAGGTGTTCCTCGAGCCCGCACGCGGCACGCAGGAGGTGCGCAAGACCTTCCAGATCGACCTCGGCCGGATCCCCGGGACGCCGCACGGATGGGCGGTCCAGTCGTGGGTTCCGGAAGGCGTCTCGGAGAGCCGGATCCAGCGCGACGCCGACCGGCGCGCCACGCCGGCGGAGCTGAAGGCGGCCACGAACCCGACCCGGCTCTCGATGAAGTGGATCGCCGTCCCGGCTGGCGTGATCGTCGGCGGGCTGCTGCTCGTACCGATCTTCCTGCTCGGCCGCGACTCGTTCGCGGGCTGGCGGGCTCGCCGCCGCGCGGCCCTCAGGCGGTAAGGGCGTCCGCGCCGGCGACGACCTCGAGGATCTCCTGCGTGATCTCGGCCTGGCGGGCGCGGTTCATCGCGAGCGTGAGGTTGTCGATCAGCTCGCCCGCGTTCTTCGACGCGTTGCGCATCGCGGTCATCCGGGCGCCCTGCTCGGACGCCGCCGACTCGAGCAGCGAGCGGTAGATCTCGGTCTCGACGTAGACGGGCAGGAGTCGCGCGAGGATCTCCTCGGGCTCGGGCTCGTAGATGAAGTCGCCGACGAGCTTCCGCTCCTCGTCGGCCTCATCCTCGCCCGCGTGCAGCACCTGCTCCGGCACCGGCAGCAGGTCCTGCTCCGTCACCCGCTGCACGAGCGCCGACTGGAACTGGTTGTAGACGATCACCGCCCGATCGATCTCGCCGTCGACGTAGAGCTCGATCAGCCGGTGCGCGAGCGCCTGCGCGTCGGCGTACGCCGGCCGATCGCTGAAGCCGGTCCACGCCTGCGACACCTCGTAGCCGCGGAAGCGGAGCGTCGAGCCGCCCTTCTTCCCCGAGACGAGCCAGCGGACCTGCTTCGACTCGGCCTCGAGCGAGCGGCCGAGCGCGAACGCGTGCCGCAGCACCTGGGCGTTGAACGCTCCGGCGAGGCCGCGGTCGCCGGTCAGGACGAGGATCCCGACCGCCCGTTCCTCGCGCCGCTGGAGCAGCGGGAGCCCGTGCACCGACGCGGCGGCGCGCGCGGTGCCGATCATCAGCTCCTGCATCCGGTCGGCGTACGGGCGCATCGCCTCGATCCGCGCCTGCGCGCGGCGCAGGCGGGCGCTCGCGACGAGCTCCATCGCCTTCGTGATCTTGCGCGTGTTGCGGATCGAGCGGATCCGCCGCTTCAGATCCTGGACCGTCGCCACGCTACTCGGCGCTCTCCGCGTTGAAGCCGTTCGCGAACTTCTTCAGCTCGGCGTTCAGCTTCTCCGTGAGCTCGTCCGAGATCGCCTTCTGCTCACGGATCTCCTTGTAGACCGTCGCCTCCGCGCGCAGGTGCTCCCGGAGCTCGTCCTGGAAGCGCGGCACCGCCGACGTCGGGATCGGATCGAGGTAGCCGTTGATCCCGGCGAAGATCGCCACGACCTGCTCCTCGACGGGCCACGGCTGGTACTGCGGCTGGTTCAGCGTCGCGACCATCCGCTCGCCGCGGGCGAGCGCCTGCTGCGTCGCCTGGTCGAGCTCGGACCCGAACTGTGCGAACGCCTCGAGCTCGCGGTACTGGGCGAGGTCGAGGCGCAGGCGGCCGGCGACTTGGCGCATCGCGCGCACCTGCGCGTTCCCGCCCACGCGGGAGACGGAGATGCCGACGTTGATCGCCGGGCGGACGCCCGAGTAGAAGAGGTCGGCCTCGAGGAAGATCTGGCCGTCCGTGATCGAGATGACGTTCGTCGGGATGTAGGCCGAGACGTCGCCGGCCTGCGTCTCGATCACCGGCAGCGCCGTCAGCGAGCCGCCGCCGTTCGCGTCGGACAGCTTGCATGCGCGCTCGAGCAGCCGCGAGTGCAGGTAGAAGACGTCGCCCGGGAACGCCTCGCGGCCCGGCGGACGGCGGAGGAGCAGCGACATCTGCCGGTACGCGTCGGCGTGCTTCGAGAGGTCGTCGTACATGCAGAGGGCGTGACGGCCCTCGAAGAGGAAGAACTCGCCCATCGCGCAGCCGGCGAACGGCGCCATCCACTTGATCGGCGCGGCCTCGTGGGCGGGCGCGGTGACGATGATCGTGTAGTCCATCGCGCCCTCGTCCTTCAGACGCTCGTAGACCTGGCGGACCGTCGAGCCCTTCTGGCCGATCGCGACGTAGATGCAGATCAGGTCCTGCCCGCGCTGGTTCAGGATCGTGTCGACGAGGATCGCCGTCTTGCCGGTCGTCCGGTCGCCGATGATCAGCTCACGCTGGCCGCGGCCGATCGGGATCATCGAGTCGATCGCCTTGAGGCCGGTCTGGAGCGGCTCCTTCACGGGCTGGCGCTCGATGACGCCGGGCGCCTTGAACTCGAGCGGGCGGCGTTGCGTCCCCTTGATCGGCGGGCCGTCGTCGAGCGGGTTGCCGAGCGGGTCGACGATGCGGCCGACCAGCTCGTCGCCAACCGGGACGCTCGCGACGCGGCCGGTGCGGCGGACGGGCTCGCCCTCCTTCACGTGCTGCCACTCGCCGAAGAGCGCGGCGCCGACGTTGTCCTCCTCGAGGTTGAGGGCGATGCCGGTGACGCCGTGCTCGAACTCGAGCATCTCGAGGGCGACGGCGTTCTCGAGGCCGTAGACGCGGGCGATGCCGTCGCCCACCTGGAGCACCGAGCCGACCTCGGCGAGCTCGGTGCCGACGTCGTACTCCTCGATCCTCGACTTGAGGATGGCGGTGATCTCTTCGGGGCGAAGCTTCAAGTCGTTCTCCTCACGCTCGTGTGGTCAGTTCCCGTCGAAGCCGTTCGAGCCGGCCGCGCACGCTCGCGTCGACCCGGCGCGAGCCGACCTGCAGGACGATCCCGCCGATCAGCCCGGGGTCGACGCCCCGGGTGGCGCGGACCCGCCGGCCGGACGCCGTGGCGATCTGGTCGACGATCGCGGTCGCGTCCTCGTCGGAGAGCTCGAACGCCGTCGTCAGCTCGACGTCGAGCTGGCCCTCCTCCGCGGCGACCAGCCGCTCGAACTCCCGCTGAACCTCGTCGAGCTCGCCGATCCGGCCCTTCTCCGCGAGCAGGCGCAGGAAGTTCCGCAGCAGCTCGTCGCCGTCGGCGAGGAGCGAGTCGAGCGCCGCCGCCTTCGCCCGCCGGTCGACCTGCGGGTTCTCGAGCACCGCGCGCAGCTCGGGCACGTCGTTCATCGCCTGGACGAAGTCGGCCAGCTCGTCGCGGACGGCCGAGACGCGTCCGTGCTCCTTCGCCGCGTCGAAGAGCGCGCGGGCGTATGTCCGATGGACTACCGCCATCAGTCAGGCCTAGTCGTTGCGCTCCAGGACGGAGAAGTCGAGCTCGCCGATCGCCTCCTGGATCAGGCGCCGCTGGTCGGCGGCGTCGAGCACCTTGCCGGTGACCTTCGCGGTCGCGATCAGCGTCAGGTCGGCGACCTCGGCGCGGATCTGCTCGAGCGCGCGCTGCGTCTCGGCCTCGATCTGGCGCTTCGTCTCCTCGAGCCGCCGCTGCCGGTCGGCCTCGGTCTCCTCGCGGACGCGCTCGCGCTGCGCGTCGGCGACGCGCCTGGCCTCGGCGAGGATCGACTCGGCGTCGCCGCGCGCCCGCGCGACCAGGGCCCGGTGCTGCTCGAGGAGCTTCCGCGCCTCCTCCCGCGCGTTGTCGGCCTCCTCGATCGACTGCCGGATCTTCTCGCGGCGCTCGTCGATCACCTTCTGGATCGGCCCGAACGCGTACTTGCGCAGGACGAAGAACGTGATCGCGAAGCACACCAGGGTCCAGATCATCAGACCCGGCGTGACCTTGATCAGCGGTGATGCCGCCAGAACCATCTACTTCACCAGGACGAAGGCGAGCAGGCCGCCGAGCAGGCCGTAGAACACGACCGCCTCGGTGAGCGCGAAGCCGAGCCACATGATGCCCTGGAGCTCGCCGCGCAGCTCGGGCTGCCGGGCGACGGACTGGATCATCGAGGCGAAGATCGTCCCGATGCCGATGCCGGCGCCGACGGCGCCGAGCCCGACGCCGAGGCCGAAGGCGATCGCCTGGCCCTCCTTGGTCTGGGGCGCGGCCGCGGCCAGAAGGGACACGAACGTGCTGAACATGGGCCTCCTTAGTGGTCCGGCTCGATCGCCGAGCCGATGTAGATGGCTGACAGGGCGGCGAAGATGAACGCCTGGATCGAGACGACGATCACGACCTCGAACATGTAGAAGATCAGCGCCCCGGGAAGCCCGAAGAAGCGCCAGGGCGGCGTGTGGATGATGAACACGAGGCCGATCATCACGAGGATCAGCATGTGTCCGGCCAGCATGTTGGCGAAGAGTCGGACGGACAGGCTGATCAGGCGCATGAAGATCGAGACGACCTCGATCAGCGCGATGAAGGGCTTCATCAGCTTGGGCACGTCGGGCACGAGGCTCTTCAGGTACTTGACCGGGCCGTTGAAGCGCACGCCCTCGATGTGCGTGAAGACGAACGTCATCAGCGAGAGCGCGAGCGTCACGGAGAGCGACGCGGTCGCCGCGTAGACGCCGAAGGTCGGGATCGCGAGCCCGCCGATGTGGAATTTCTCGCTCGAGAGCGGCAGCGGCAGGAAGCCGAGCATGTTGATCACCCAGATGAAGAGCATCAGGGTCGCGCAGTACGGGAACCAGCGGCCGATCGCCTTCGTCGGAAGGCCCTGCTCCGCGATCTGGGTCTGGGCGACCTCGTAGATCTGCTCGCCGACGGTCTGGCGCCGCCCGGGCTTCACGCCGAGACGGACGCGCATCAGGAGGATCCCGAGCAGGATGGTCACCACCGTCGCGAGCCAGAGGTAGGCGACCGCCTTGTTGATCGAGAGGTCGATCGGCCCGAGCTTGATCTTGACCCACGGGTTCAGCCGGAACTCGGTCTCGACGTCGAAGTCCTCCGCCGCGAACGCGTTCGCGGGCAGGACGAGGGCCAGGCCGCCGAGCGCAAGGAGCAGCCTCCTCATCGTGCCTCGCCTCCGAAGTACGTGACGAGCGAGACGCCGAGCTCGAGCGTGTACGCCAACGCGTAGACGGCCGCGGCCGACAACGCGAGCCGGGCGTCCGAGACGGCGATCGCGACCAGGATGACCATGACCACGATCGCGCGGAACATCATTCCGAGAGCGACCACGCCTGCGCGGGCGAGATTACCCGCGCGCAGCGGGAGGCGTGCGAGGAGCAGTCCGAACAGCTCGCCGCCCGCCCAGAGCACCGCGGCGAGGCCCCACGCGGCGATCCGCCAGCCGCCGATCAGGAAGATCGGCAGGGCGAGCGCGATCACGAGCGCGCCCGAGACGGCCGGCGCGAGCCGGCCCGGCACCGGTCTCGTCGTCCTGATCAGGCCCTGGATCACGTGAAGAACCCCCGGTAGCGGCGGTAGACGGCGTAGATCCCGGCCGGAACGCCTGCGGCTGCGCCGCCGAGAGCCCCGTACCCGGTCGAGCCCGCGGCCCAACCGACGAGGGCGCCGACGCCGATGCCGAGCGCCGTCGTCGAGGCGAGTACCGCGCCGGCGCCGGCGGGTTGGAACGTCGGGCGCGGCGCTGGCTCCATCCGGTGCGAGCATAGCATCTCGAGCGGCGAGCTTGTAACACGCAAAATCGGCCTGGTTAGGCCGATTTTGCGTCGTTTTTTTCGACTTTGTTCCTGCTGTTAGAGGAGAAACTGGGTACAACGGAAGAGCGCGAGCGTCCTGCCCGCGTCGTCCGTCACGGTCGCGTCCCACACCTGCGTCGAGCGGCCGCCGTGGACGAGCTTCCCCTCGCAGCGAAGCGCGCCCTCGCGCGCCGATGCGAGGAAGTTCGCCTTCAGCTCGACGGTCGTGAAGCCCGTCCGCCCCTCCGGGAGCGAGGCGATGCAGCCGTAGCCGCAGACCGTGTCCGCGAGCGTGACGACCGTCCCCGCGTGGAGGTACCCGTTCGGCGCCAGGTGCTGCTCGCCGAGCTCGAGCGTCCCGGCGGCGCGTCGGGGCTCGAGCTCGACGATCTCGAGCCCGACGAGGCCGGGGAAGGTCTTCCGGCCGGCCTCCCGGAACGCGTCGAGGTCCGCCGTGCTCAAGCCGTCTTGCGCAGGTCCGGGGGCTCGCGCTTGCGGATCCGCGGCGCCGAGAGCTTCACGATCTCGAGCAGGTAGACCATGTAGATCGAGGCGGCGAGCGCGGCGAGGCCGATGAGGGCGGCCGCGATCGTCGGCCCGGCGTGCCAGTGGCCGTGCCGGCGGAAGTGGATGAACCGCGTGGCGAGCGCGGCAGCGGCGAGCGTCGCTACCCACAGGTAGATGTAGATGGCCGCGCGGCGCTGCGAGAAGCCGATGTTCACGAACCGATGGTGGAGGTGCTCGCGGTCGGCGACGTAGACGGGCTTCCCGTACTTCAGGCGCCGGGCGACGACGAACGACGTGTCGAGGATCGGTACGGCCAGGACGAGCAGGGGGAAGAACAGCGAGGCCACGGCGGCCGTTTTCAGAAGTCCCTGGACCGCGACCGCGGCCAGGACGAAGCCGAGCAGGAGGGCGCCGGAGTCGCCCATGAAGATCCGCGCCGGGTAGAAGTTGTGGCGCAGGAAGCCGAGCGCGGCGCCGAAGACGATCGCCGAGAGGATCGCGCCGTTCGGCCGCTGGAGCGACAGCGAGATGACGCTGAACGTCGCCCCGGAGATTCCGCAGACGCCGGCGGCGAGGCCGTCCAGGCCGTCGAGGAAGTTGACCATGTTCATGATCGCGACGATCCACACGATCGTCAGCGGGATCCCGACGTAGCTCGGCAGGCTGTGGATGCCGAGCACGGGGAAGGTGAAGCGGTCGATCCAGACCCCGAAGCCCGTCGGGATCGCGGCTGCGACGAGCTGTCCGCCGAGCTTCTCCCACCAGGCGAGCCCGCGGAAGTCGTCGACCGCGCCGACCGTCGTCGCGACCGCCGCCCCGAGGAGGATGCCACGCGTCTCGCGGCCGAAGTGGAGGAAGGCGAGCGCCGGGACGATGATCCCGAAGAAGAGGGCGAGGCCGCCGAGCCGCGGGATCGGCCGGGTGTTCAGCCGGCGCCCGTCGGGTTTGTCGACGACGCCGAGCAGCCGCGCCATCCCGCCGACGGCCGGGGTCAGGAGCACGACGACGACGAGCGCGACAGCCGCCCCGTAGACGACCTGGAGATGGTCGGCGAGCTCGTCGAGGAGAGTCGCCGCGACCACGACCGACTACTTCGTCCCGAACAACCGGTCGCCTGCGTCGCCGAGCCCGGGCACGATGAACCCGCGCTCGTTCAGCCCCCGATCGACGGCGGCGACGACGATCCGGACGTCGGGATGCGCCTTCGTCACGCGCTCGATCCCCTCCGGCGCGGCGATGATCGCGACGAGCAGGATCGAGGCGGCACCGGCCCGCTTGACGGTCTCGATCGCGGACGCCGTCGAGTTGCCGGTCGCGAGCATCGGGTCGAGCAGGATCACATCGCGCGCTGCGACGTCGTGGGGCAGCTTCACGTAGTACTCGACCGCCTCGAGCGTCTCCTCGTCGCGGTAGAGGCCGATGAACCCGACGCGCGCGCCCGAGACGAGCGAGAGGACGCCGTCGAGCATCCCGATCCCCGCGCGGAGGATCGGACAGACGGCCACCTTCTTGCCGGAGATGCGCTGGACACGCGTGCGCTCGAGCGGCGTCTCGACCTCGACCTCCTCGGTTGCGAGGTCCTTCGTGGCCTCGTACGTGAGGAGCAGGGTGACCTCGTCCACCAGCCGCCGGAAGTCGGCCGTGCTCGTCTCACGGTCGCGGAGCAGGCCCAGCTTGTGCTGGATCAGCGGGTGACGGACCTCGACGACGCTCACGCCGCGTAGGTCGGGAAGCCGCGGAAGCCCGGGTAGAGCGGCCGCTTGTCGCAGAGCGCGAGGCTGCGGGCCGTCAGCGCGTCGAGGTCGGGCTGCTCGCCGAGCGCATCGACGACGATCCTCCCCACGTCGCGGAAGTCCGCTTCGTCGAAGCCGCGCATCGTCGCGGCCGGCGTGCCGATGCGGACGCCGGAGGCGATCGTCGGCGGGCGCTCGTCGAACGGGACCGTGTTCCGGTTCGCCGTGATCCGCACCTCGGCGAGGCGCTCCTCGGCGTCCTTGCCTGTCCAGTCGGTGTTGCGGAGGTCGAGCTGGAGGAGGTGCGTGTCGGTGCCGCCCGTGAGGACGTCGAGCCCGCCGCGCTGCAGCTCGTCGGAGAGGGCGTCGGCGTTCGCGCGCACCTGGCGCTGGTAGTCGCGGAACGCCTCGCTCGCGGCGATGCGGAAGCACGTCGCCTTCGCCGCGATCGCGTGCATCAGCGGCCCGCCCTGCATCCCTGGGAAGACGGCGCGGTCGACGGCCTGCGCGTGCTCCTCGCGGCAGAGGATGAAGCCCGAGCGCGGGCCGGACAGCGTCTTGTGCGTCGTCGAGGTGACGAAGTCGCAGTGCGGGACGGGGTTCGGGTGGAGGCCCGCCGCGACGAGACCGGCGAAGTGCGCCATGTCGCAAAGGAGGTAGGCGCCGACGGCGTCGGCGATCTCGCGGAAGCGGTCGGCCTCGATCGTGCGCGGATAGGCCGAGCCGCCGCAGATGATCAGCCGCGGCCGGTGGCGCTCGGCGAGCTCGAGCACCTCGTCGTAGTCGACGGTCATCGTCCGGCGGCTGACGCCGTAACCGGCGATCGTGTAGAGCCGGCCGGAGAAGTTGACCTTCAGGCCGTGCGTGAGGTGGCCGCCGTGGTCGAGGCGCAGCGAGAGGATCGTGTCGCCCGGCTCGAGCACGGCGAGGTAGACGGCCATGTTCGTCTGCGCGCCCGCGTGCGGCTGGACGTTCGCGTGCTCGGCGCCGAAGAGCGCCTTCGCCCGGTCGATCGCGAGCTGCTCGATCTCGTCGACGACCTCGCAGCCGCCGTAGTAGCGCCGGCCGGGGTAGCCCTCGGCGTACTTGTTCGTCGGGACGCTCCCGACCGCCTCGAGCACGCTCGGCCAGGTGAAGTTCTCGGACGCGATCAGCTCGATCTGGCGCCGCTGACGCTCGAGCTCCCGGCCGAGCAGCTCCGCGATCTCGGGATCGACCTCGGCGAGACCCGCGCTGCGGAGCCGGTCGAGCGTCTCCTCCGCGACGGCCATCGGCAGTCAGCATAACCGCCGCCCGCCGGCCGCCTCACCGCGGCCCGCCTGGACGGTGTCCGCGGGAGCCACCGCCGGCGGCAGGCACCACCCCGCCTTCCGGCCCTGGCGGACCGGGAGATTTTCCCTGCTCCCGCCGGGAGTCGGCCGCCCTGTCCAGGGCGCACGCGTGGTGCCAGGGACCACCCGTCGATCGAGGCGCGTCCGGTTCGGTCAGCCGGCGGCGGCGAGGGCGTGCGCCAGCGCTTCGGCCGCCGGCGCTGCGCCCTCGCGGACGACGACCGGCTCGGCGGCCGTGAAATCCAGCACGGTCGAGGCGATCCCGGGAAGCTCGCCGCCCTCGAGCACGGCGCCGCACGCTTCCCGGAGCTCCCGGGGAATGTCCTCCAGGCGGCGCGGGTCCCGGCCCCCGTGGAGGTTCGCGCTCGTCGCCGCGACCGCGCCGACCGCCTCGACGACCTCGCGCGCGGCGTCCGGAAGCTCGGGCACCCGAACGCCGATCGTCTCGGGCCGCGCCGCCGCGAGCCACGGATACCGCCGGCCAGGATTCGGGAGGATCAGCGTGTACGGCCCGGGCAGGAGCGCCCGCGCGACAACCCTCGCCCGCTCCGGGAGCTCCGGGAGGCACGCGAGGAGCGCGTCGAGCGAGGCCGCGACGAGCGCGATCGGCATCGAGCCGGGCCGCCCCTTCAGGCGAGCGATCCGGGAGGCCGCCTCGGCGGACCCGGCCCAGCCCGCGAGGCCGTAGACGGTGTCGGTCGGCAGCACGACGAGCTCGCCGGCCCGAAGCGCGGCGACGGCGTCGTCGACTACGGCCACCGTCCCTCGACGACGCGGTCGCGGCCGGCGAGGTCCGCGGTCCGCCCGACCTCCGCGAACCCGCCGAGGGAGAGCAGCTCGCAGACGGCCGCGGCGGCACCGTCGGCGACCTCCAGGACGAGCCAGCCGCCCGGCAGGAGCACCGCCGTCGCACCCCGCACGACGGCCTCGGTCATGCCCGTTCCGACGAGTGCGGCCTGCGGCTCCCAGTCGCGCACCTCGGGCTGGAGCGTCGACAGCTCCTCCGGCTCGACGTAGGGCGGATTCGACACGACCAGGTCGTATGGCCCACCCGGCAGCCCGCGGGTCAGGTCGTGTTCGACGACCTCGACCGGAACCCCCGTCCGCTCGGCGTTCGCCCGCGCGAGCGCCAGCGCGTCCGCCGAGGCGTCGATCGCGGTCACGCGTGCGCCCGGATGCTCGTCCGCGATCGCGAGCGCGATCGCGCCGGTCCCCGTCCCGACGTCCAGGACGGCCGGCTCGACCCGGCCCGAGAGCCGCGCGAGGCAGCGCTCGACGACGACCTCCGTCTCCGGCCGCGGGATGAGTGCACGCGCGTCGACGTCGAGCGTCAGGCGCCGGAATCCCCACTCGCCGAGGATGTACGCGAGCGGCTCCCGCCGGCCGCGGCGCTCGAGCAGCTCGCGCGCCGCCGCGAGCTCGGGCTCCGTCAACGGCCGGTCGTGCTCGAGGTAGAGCTGGAGCCGGCTGAAGCCGAGCGCCTTCCCCAGCAGATGCTCCGCGTCGACACGCGGACTCGGCACGCCCTTACGCGTCAGGTACTCGGTCGACCGCCTGAGAACCTCGGCGACGGTCACGAGCTGCGTTCGTCGACGCAGGTTGCGGCGGAGCCGGGCTTCGCCGGGCGGAGCCACGGCGCGCGAACTCGCTTGACGCTGAACGGAAGGGGGCTCACGGGGGAAACGTCTGTTTCCCCCGTGCCTAGCGACCGTCACTGGCCGCTTCGAGAGCCCGACGTCGAGCGTCGGCCTCGAGCGCCTCCGTGAACTCGTCCAGGTCGCCCTCGAGCACCCGCTCGAGCTGCCGCTGCACCTTCACGCGATGGTCGGTGACGCGCGCGTCCGGGTAGTTGTAGGTGCGGATCTTCTCGGCGCGCTCGCCCGAGCCGACCTGGGCGCGCCGGGCCGCCGTCTGCTCGGCCTCCTGGCGCGCACGCTCGAGCTCGTAGAGCCGAGCGCGGAGGACGCGCATCGCCTTGTCGCGGTTCTGGAGCTGCGAGCGCTCGTCCTGCATCGCCACGACCGTTCCCGTCGGGAGATGCGTGATGCGGACGGCCGAATCCGTCGTGTTCACGCCCTGGCCGCCCGGCCCCGTCGCCCGGTACACGTCGATCTTGAGATCGCTCGAGTCGATCTCGACCTCGACGTCCTCCGCTTCGGGCATGACTGCGACCGTCGCGGTCGACGTGTGGATCCGGCCCTGCGACTCGGTGACAGGCACCCGTTGAACGCGATGCGTGCCGCCCTCCCACTTGAAGACCGAGTAGGCGCCGTCGCCCTTGATCGCGAAGACGACCTCCTTCACGCCGCCGCCGTCGTTCGGGCTCGCGGAGAGGTCCTCGACCTTGAACCCGCGGCGCTCGGCGTAGCGCCTCAGCATCCGGTGGACGTCCGCCGCCCAGAGCGCCGCCTCGTCGCCGCCCGCCGCCTGCCGCACCTCGACGAGCACGTCCTTCCGGTCGGCGGGGTCGGGCTCGACGAGCGCCAGGCGCAGCTCCTCCTCGATCCGGTCGAGCCGCTCCTCGGCCTCCGGGACGAGCTCGCGAAGCTCGGGATCCGACCGGGCCGCGTCGACGTCCGCGCGCGCCTCGCGCCACTGCTCCGCGAGCTTGAACGCGCCCTCGAGCTCCTTCAGCCGCCGGCCGACGTCCGCCGCCTCGCGGTGGTCGTTGTAGACGGCGGGGTCGGACATCCGCTCCTGCGTCTCGCGGTACGAGCGCTCGACCTCGGCGACCAGCTCCTCCATCGCGGCCATGGGCGAAGGGTAACCTCGGCGCTCCCGGCTACCGTTTCCACGCGTGGCTCTCCGGGACGAGCTCCTCCGTGCGAACTGCCTCCACGCCGGCCGTTTCGCGAAGGGTCATCTGCCTCCCGAGCCGCGGCGAGCCTTCGCGGTCGTCACGTGCATGGATGCACGACTCGACCCCGCGAGGATCCTCGGCCTCCAAGACGGGGACGCCAACGTCCTGCGAAACGCGGGCGCGATCGTCACCGAGGACGTCCTCCGCTCGCTCGCGATCTCGCGCTGGCTGCTCGGGACGCGACAGGCCTTCGTGATCGGGCACGTCGACTGCGGCATGACGCGCTTCACGAACGGGGAGCTGCGCGCGAGGCTCCGCGACGAGGCCGGCGTGGACGCCTCGGAGATCGATTTCCTGCCGTTCGGCGACGTCGACGAGAGCGTGCGGGAAGGCGTCCGCCGGATCCGCGGGTCGCCACTCCTCGGCGACGCGTTCGCCGCCGGAGGTTTCGTCTACGACGTCCGGACGGGGCGGCTGACGGAGGTCCCGTAGGAGCCGATCGCGACGAGCGCCTCGACGACCTCGACGAGCGGCCGGCTCGCGTCGAGCTCGTGCGTGCAGGTCGCACGGAGCCTCGGCTCCACCTCCGCGAGGTGCCGGAGGACGAGCTCGCGCTCGGCCGCCGACTTGCCGTAGTCGTTCGTCGTCCGCCCGGCGATGCGCTCGAGGATCACCCCGGCGGGCGCGCTCAGCAGGACCACGGCGTCGAACCGGTCGTAGAACCTCCCCTGGTTCGAGACGCAACCCGAGACGTAGAGCGTCCGGCCGTCCTCCGTCGCGAGCAGCTCCGCGATCCGGGCCTCCCGCCAGCTCCACCCGTCGCCCCGCCACTCGTTCCAGCCGGGCAGGTCGGTGTCGACGACGCGGAAGCCGCGTCTGCCGAGCTCCGCGAGCGCCGACGACTTCCCCGTCCCGGACATCCCGGTGACGAGGACCCGCCGCACGGTCTACTGCGCGAGCCGCGCCTGGATACGGACGTCCGCCGTGCCGCGGACGAGCGTCGAGATCGGGCAGCCGGCGTCCGCACGGCCGACGACGGCGGCGAACCGATCCCCGTCGAGGCCGGGCACCGACGCCTCGACGCGTAGCTCGGACGCGACGACGAGATGGCCACGGCCCTCGACCTCGTCCATCACGCAGCGGGCGACGACCTCGAGCCGTTCCGGCGTGTGTCCGTCCTTCGCGAGCTCGCCGGCGAGCGCCATCGCGAAGCAGCCGGCGTGGGCGGCGGCGATCAGCTCCTCGGGGCTCGTCTTCCCCTCGGGCGCGCCGATCCGCGTCGCCAGGCTGTACGGGAGCTCGAACGCGCCCGAGGAGCGCGCGCTGATCGAGCCCGAGCCGCGGGCCACGTTGCCCTCCCAGACCGCTGCGGCCTCGCGCTCGATCCGCGGCATCGGCTACGCCATGACCTCGACGCGCGCCGCGACCGGCAACCCGGCCCGCTCGCGGTCGAGGACCTCGCTGAGCGCTCTGATGGAGACCTCGATCTGGTCGAGCGTCGGCTCGCGTGTCGTCAGTCGCTGCAGCCAGAGTCCCGGCGCGAGCAGCGTCAGCAGGATCGGGTTGTGCGCGTGCTTGCCGGCGAAGCGGATCAGCTCGTACGCGAGACCGGCGATCACCGGCAAGAGCAGGATGCGCGTCGCGATCAGCCAGTACCACGCCGGCCGTCCGAAGAACGCGAAGACGAAGATCGCGATCACCATCACCCAGAGCAGGAACGCGGTCCCGCAGCGCGGATGGATCTTGCTGAAGCGCTGCACCGTCTCGGGCTCGAGCGCCTCGCCCGCCTCGTAGGCGTTGATCGCCTTGTGCTCGGCCGCGTGGTACTGGAAGACGCGGCGCAGGTCCGGCAGCAGCGAGATGATGGTCAGGTAGAGCACGAAGAGGGTCACGCGGATCGCGCCCTCGACGAGCACGAAGGCGGCGGTGCGGTGGATCGGCAGCCAGTCGGTGATCAGCGCCGGCGTGACCTTGAAGAGCATGACCGCGAAGCCGATCGCGATCGCGAAGGCGAAGATCAGCTGCCCGCGCGTCAGCTCCGTCTTCACCTCGCCGTCGTCGCCCTCCTCCTGCGCGGCGTAGTTCGCCGAGATCGCGAGGGCGCGGAACCCGATCGCGAGCGACTCGCCGAGCGCGATCACGCCCCTGACGACCGGCAGCCGCCAGATGCGGCGCCGCGCCATCGGCGAGTTGATCGAGTTGCAGACCTGCGCGATGTCGCCGTCGGGCTTGCGCACGGCGACGGCCCAGCTCGACGCTCCCCGCATCATCACGCCCTCGAGGACGGCCTGGCCGCCGATGGGCGCAGACATCGGTAAGGTCCCGCCCTACCCGCGGCGAGCGCGGCCCGCGCGCTCGAGCCGGCGCTGGAAGCGCTCGACGCGACCGCCGGTGTCGACGAGCTTCTGCTTGCCCGTGTAGAACGGGTGGCACGCCGAGCAGATCTCGACGTGGATGTCGGGCTTCGTGGAGCGAGTCTGGAACTCGTTGCCGCAGGAGCAGCGGACGGTGGCGAGGACGTACTCGGGATGGATCTCGGTCTTCATGGTTCGGAACCGAGGATACCAGAGGCCGTTTCGGGCGCCGTGTTGCCGCCGGAGACAACCGCGACGGCCGCGCCTCCGGGCGGGACGCTCACGCGGCCCGTCAGGAGCGCGGCGGTCGACGCGGCGCCCGCCGGCTCGCACGCGAGCTTCGCCCGGCCGTAGAGGAAGCGCATCGCCTCGGCGATCTCCGCGTCCGAGACGAGGACGACCTCGTCGACGCGCTCGCGGCAGACGGCGAGGCAGTGCTCTCCCGTGAAGGGCGCGCCGAGGCCGTCGGCGATCGTCTTCGAGTCGACGCGAACCGGCTCGCCCGCGGCGAGCGCCGAATGCATTGCGGTCGACGTCTCCGGTTCCACACCGACCACGCGCACGTCCGGCCGCCGTCCCTTCACGGCGGTCGCGACGCCGGAGATCAGGCCACCGCCGCCGACGGGGACGACGACGACTGCGAGGTCCCGCACGTCCTCGACGAGCTCGAGCCCGAGCGAGCCGTGGCCCGCGTGGAGCGCGGGGTCGTCGAACGGGTGGACGAACGTCGCGCCCGTCTCCTCCACGTACGCGAGCAGCCGCTCGTGCGCCTCGAACGGATCGTCCGCCTCGAGGTCGACCTCCGCACCGTACTCGCGCGTCGCCGCCACCTTCAGCGGATTCGCGTGGCGCGACATGAAGACGCGGCACGCAAGGCCCTCGCTCGTCGCCCCGTAGGCGACCGCCTGCGCGGCGTTGCCCGCCGACCACGTGACGATGCCGCGCTCCTTCTCCTCCGTCGACAGCGAGGCGAGCTTCGCGAGCACGCCGCGAGGCTTGAACGAGCCGGTCCGCTGGAAGAGCTCGGCCTTCAGGTACGCCCGCGCGCCGAGCCGTTCCGAGAGCGTGCGCGAGCTGAAGGTCGGCGTGCGGTGGACGCGGTCCCTGATCGTCTCGCGCGCCGCGAGGACGTCGTCGAGCGAGACGAGCTTCCGCGCGCTCACGCTCGTCTCGGACACGCCCGCACGCTAGCGAAAGTCCAGGTTCCCTCGAACGCGGCATGCGGAATCCCCCTGCGTGGGGATTCGTCCGGGCCGTCACGCGGCGCATGTGAGGCACACGGGGAAACAACCGGGGGGATGGAGGAGGACGAGATGGGAAGCAGCCTCATGAAGGTTTCGCGCAGGACGGCCGCCGCGGCGATCGTGACGTGCGCGCTCACGGCCGCGTCGGTCGCGAGCGCCTCCGCCGGCTCTGCGCCCGGCGTGGCGACGTTCGATCCTGTCGCGTGCGCCGCGGACGGCGGGTCGATGACCGTCGATCCGGGCACGGAGGTGACGATGTCGTACAGCTGGCGGGCGGCGGTGCGCGGACTCGTGATGGACTTCCGCAACAACCAGACGACGACGCTGACATACGGCGCCCAGCAGGTCGACCTCTCGAACACGTGGAGCCTGCCGCTGCGGGCCGACGACGGCTCGTGGTTCACCGCCGGCTACTACGACACGGGCGTCACGCTCCAGGCCGGCGACTCCGTGACGTTCACGTTCGCGATCGACCTCCGGCACGTGCAGCCGACCGGCTTCACGCACGGGAATCCGCATCCGATCACGCCCGTGCTCGCGAGTTGCACGCTCAGCGTGCCCGACGCGCCGAACCTGTAGGCCTGCTCCTGCGAGGCCGGGCCTGCGGACCCCGCAGCCCGGCCTCGCGTTTGCGTTCCACGCCACTTGTCGTGATACTCCGGCCGCAAGGGGCGGTCGGTCAGGGGCGCGGCCGCGGACCAACGGTCGAAGGGGGACACGATGAGAAGAAGGCGCAACGTCCTCGCGGCGGCGGTGATCGCTGCGGGGGCACTGGCCCTCGCCGCCGAGGCGGGGCTCCAGTCGCTGCCGAAGAGCGGCGGTCAGGTCAACAACGATCCTGCGAACGGGATCGACCCGGCGCAGGACGCGGGCATCTCGGACGTCGTCGGCGGCAGCCTCGTCGCCGGCTCGGCGCGGGTGCCGTGGGCGACGTTCGAGCAGAAGGCCGGGGCGAGCCAGCAGATCTTCGTCCGGTCGTTCAAGGGCGGGAAATGGGTGACGCAGGGCTTCCCCGCGTCGCTGAACATCGATCCGACGAAGGTCGCGGAGGATCCGGCGATCGACTTCGCCGGCCCGAGCAGGGCGACGCCGTGGGTGTCGTGGTATGAGCCGAACGACAACCTGGCCGGTGGGACGACGACGAACATCTTCGCCAGCCGGTTCAACTCGACCTCGAACCTCTGGCTGCCGTCGGGCCAGGACCGGACGGCGAGCTCGCAGATCCCGTCGCTGAACATCCACACGGACCGGACCGCCGAGGAGCCGTCGGTCGCGGGCGGTGCGACGATCGCCGGCAACAACCCGGTGCCGTGGGTCGTCTGGAAGGAGAAGGACGGCGCGGCGACCGATGCCGCCGGCAAGTTCGAGATCTTCGTCTCACGCGGGATCGCCGGCGCGACGACCTGCGCCGGGGTCACGCCCGCCGGCGGCACGCCCGTGAACGGGTTCTGCTGGCAGCAGACGGGCATCAAGCGGCTCGCGAAGGGCGCGCTGAAGTCGTCCAACACGGGTGACCCGACGCTCAACATCGACCCGACGCGCAACAGCGTGGCGCCTGACATCGCCTTCACCGGGCCGAGCGACACGGTGCCGTGGACGGTCTGGTACGAGGAGGACAACAGCGGGATCGGCCTCGCGAACAACGACCGGATCTTCGCCGCCAAGGGCGTTGCGGACGCCGCCGCGGACGGCGGCTTCCACTGGCAGGCGGTCGGCGCCGGGACGGCGGGGCTCACGGAGATCCTCGACCGCAGCGGCGGCAAGAACTTCGGCCCGTGCGCGGCGAGCGTCTCGGCCGAGAACGCCTGCACGATGAACAAGGTCGCAACGGCGAACGCCGAGGATCCGAGGGTCGCGGCGGGGACGCTCAACCCGGCCAGCCCCACGGTGCCGTGGGTCGTCTGGTCGGAGGACATCGGCGGCGGCCGGCACGCGATCTTCATCGCGCACCTCGTCGGCGGCGATCACTTCGAGCTGTTCAACAGCGGCCAGCCGATCTCGAACACGCTGAACGACGCGACGGTCCCGGACATCGCGTTCTCCGGCAACGAGCCGTACATCTCCTGGCTCGAGAACGTCGGCGGCGTGGAGAAGGTGTTCGCCGGCCACTTCGAGGGCGGGGCCGGCGCGCCGGTCTTCAGGCTCGACACGCCGGGCGGGGTCACGCAGTCGGCATTCGGGGCGGTGCCGGACGTGCTGCCGCCGATCTCGTCGACCTGCACGGCCGACCCGGTCAGCTCGGACGGCTCGAGCTGCCCCGGCGGGGCCGCGGGGACGCCGTTCTTCCTGTTCACCGACGGCGCTCCGGGCTCGCAGAAGCTGTTCGCGCGTGCCTACAAGCCGGACGGCTTCACGACCAAGCCGGCGTCGAACGTCACGAGCTCGTCGGCGAAGCTGAACGCGACCGTCAATCCGGGCGGCTCCGTCGTCAAGGTGCACTTCCAGTTCGGGACGACGACGGCGTACGGCACGAACACGGCGTTCCAGCGGATCGGCCCGGCGACGACGGGCCTGCCGGTCTCGGCGGTCGCCTCCGGACTCTCGAGCGGCACGACGTACCACTTCCGGGTCCAGGTGAAGACGGACTTCGGCACCTTCAACGGCGGCGACCAGAGCTTCACGACGCCGTAGTCGGACGCGGGGGGGCGGGCCCGGGCCCGCCCCTCCTCACGTTTGCGTGTACTCGGGCCCGGCGCCGCCCTCGGGCGGGGTCAGGCGGCCGCCCTTGGCGGTGATCGCGCCGCACTGGACGCAGTTCGACGGCGTGACGCGGACGACGACCTTGCCGGCGTCCTCGGGGCCGACCTCGTACACCTGCGCCGGGCACAGGTTCGTCCAGAGCTCGGCGACCTCGCGCGGGACGCGCTCCTCGATCCGGAGATGGTTCGGGGCGTCGTCGCGGGTCCGGTTCCCGCTCAGGTAGACGGACGAGAGCTTGTCGAAGGTCAGCTTCCCGTCGGGCTGCGGGTAACGGCGCGGCCCGTCGGAGCGGAAGACGTCCTGTGCCGCGTCCGGCTCCGTGCGGAACGGGCCGGGCGGGAAGTTGCCGCGCGTGAGCGTCATCGCGCCGGCGAGCGCGGAGCCGAGCCAGAAGCCGCGCCCGAAGACCTGGCGCATGTTCCGCACCTCGCGAAGGTCCTTCCAGATGTAGCTCGCGCGGACGGCGTCGTCGTAGGAGTCGAGCGCGCCGGGCCGCGAGGCGGTCTCGCCGGGCTGGACGGCCGCGAACGCGGCCTCGGCGGCGAGCGACCCCGACTCGATCGCGTAGTGGATGCCCTTCAGCGCCGGCACGTTGACCATGCCCGCGCCGTCGCCGGCGAGCAGCAGCCCGGGCGCGTTCAGCCGGCGCGGCAGCGAGAGGAAGCCGCCCTCGGGGATCGTCTTCGCACCCCAGGCGACGCGCTCGCCGCCGGCGAGCAGCCTGCGGACGAACGGGTGCGTCTTCAGCTCCTGGAGCAGGTCGTGGACGGAGAGCGAGGCGTCGCGGTAGTCGAGGCCGACGACCATGCCCAGCGTGACCATGCCCTCCCCCATCGGGTAGATGAACGAGCCGCCGAACTCGCGGTAGCGGGCGGCCGCGCGGAGCGGCCAGCCCATCGTGTGGATCACGCGGTCGAGCGGCTTTGCGACCTTCCAGACCTCCTTGACGCCGAGGGCCCACACCTGCGGGTTCTCGCCCTCCAGTGCGAAGCGCTGGATCGCCGCGCCGGTGAGGTGACCCTGGGTGCCCTCGGCGAGCACGGTGACGCGCGCGACGATGTCCGATCCAGGCTCGAAGTTCGCGAGCTGCTGACCGTCCCGGCCGCGCCCCTTGTCGCCGGTGCGAACGCCGCGGACGATGCCATCGGAGACGAGCAGCCTCTCGGCGGCCGTCTCCGGCAGGATCGTCGCTCCCCCCTCCTCCGCCCGCTCGCCGAGCCAGCGGCCGAGCCGCGAGAGCGAGACGACGTGATTGCCGGAGTTCCGCATCGTCGGCGGCGTCGGGATCCGGAGCGCGCTCTTCGCGGTCAGGAAGTAGACGCCCTCGTGCGGCACCTCGCCGTACGTGGGCATGTCCTCGATCCGCGCGCGGCCGCGGAAGAGGCGGCGCAGGGCGCGTGGGTTCACGACGGCGCCCGAGAGGAGGTGCGAGCCGGGCTGCTTGCCCTTCTCGAGCACCGCGACGGGCACGTCGCCGAGCCGCTCGGCCGTCTCGGGCGACTCCTCGAGCAGCTGGCCGAGCCGGATCGCGCAGGCGAGCCCGGCCGGGCCGGCGCCGACGATCAGGATCCCGACCTCGATCCGCTCGCTCGCCGGATCCGTCGGCGCGGCGATCGCGTCCGCCGCGGCGAACGGCGGCGGGTAGTCGGCCGGCCGCGTCATCCCGAGCCCTTCCGCTGGCGGACGAGCTGCGTCAGCTTCGGGACGAGCTGGTGGAGGTCGCCGACGACGCCGAGGTCGGCGAACTCGAAGATCGGAGCGTTCGGATCCTTGTTGATCGCGACGATCGTGCCCGAGCCCTGCATCCCGACCTTGTGCTGGATCGCGCCCGAGATCCCGCAGGCGACGTAGAGCTTCGGCGAGACGGTTCGCCCGGTCTGGCCGACCTGGGCGGAGTACGGGTACCAGCCCGCGTCGACGACGGCGCGCGTCGCGCCGACCGCTCCGCCGAGCGCACGCGCGAGCTCCTCGACGAGCCCGAAGTTCTCCGGGCCGCCGAGCCCGCGGCCGCCCGCGACGACGATGTCGGCGTCCTCGATCGACGGGCCGCTTCGCTCCTCGTGCGCCTGCTCGAGCATCCGCGCCCTCGTCGAGAAGTCCTCCAGCTGGACGGTGACCTCCCTGACCTCCGCCGTGCCCTCGCCGCGCACGGGGTCGAACGCGCCGGTGCGGAAGAGCGCGAGCCTCGGGGTCGAGCGCCAGCCGACGTCGACGTAGACCGAGTCGGCCAGCGCCGGGCGCTTGCCGACGAGCCGGCCGCCGTCCTCGACGAGGTCTACGAGGTCCCAGTTGAGACCCGCGTCGAGCCGCGCCGCGAGGCCTGCGGCGACGTCCGCGGCGAGCACCGATTGGCCGAAGAGGACGGTGTCGAAGCCGTGCTCGCGGACGAGCGCGGCGAGGACGTCGACGCGCGGCTGCGGCAGCGGCGCAGCGAGCGCCGGGTCGTCGGCGACGTAGACGGTGGTCGCGCCGTGGGCGCCGGCCCCGCTCGCGATTCCGGCCACGCCCGACCCGGCGACGACGCCCGCGGCCTCGCCGCCGAGCGACGCCGCCTTCGAGAGCACGCCGAGCGAGCCCTTCACGAGCTCGCCGCCGTGGTGCTCGAGGAAGACGAGCGTGCTCAGAGGAGCTTCCTCTCGGCGAGGAAGTCGACGATCCGGTCGGCGGCGGAGCCGTCGTCCTCGAGCTTCAGCGAGTCGCCGCGCGGCGGCGGCGGCTCGAGCCCGTACACCTCGGTGCGCGAGCCCTGCTCACCCGAGCGGCCCGGCTCGACGCCGACGTCGGCCAGCGAGACGACGTCCTGCGGCTTCTTCTTCGCGCCCATGATCCCCTTGAGGGACGGGTAGCGGGGCTCGTTGATCGCGTCGGAGACGGCGACGACGGCGGGCAGCGGCGCCTCGATCCGGTCGTAGCCGAACTCGGTCTGGCGCTTGACCACGACCTTGCCGTCGCCGACGGAGAGCTCGGCCGCCTGGGAGACGAGCGGCAGGCGGAGCCGTTCCGCGACCGCCGCCCAGAGCACCGCGCCGTCCGCGTCCCCGGCCTGCTGGCCGAAGAGGACGAGCTCGGGACTCTCCCGCTCGAGCGCCGCCGCGAGCGCGTGGCTCGTCGCGACGAGATCCGAACCGGCGGCCGCCTCGTCGCTCACGAGGAGGACGCGATCGGCGCCCATCGCAAGCGCCTTGCGGAGCGCGTCGAGTGCGCGCTCGGGGCCGAGCGAGACGACGACGACCTCGGTCTCCGCCGCGGTGCCGGCATCCTTGATCCGCAGCCCCTCCTCGACGGCGTTCACGTCGAACGGGTTCAGGGCGAGCTCGCCCGAGCGGTCGAGCCGCTTCGTCCCAGGGTCGATCCGCCTCTGGGACTCGGGGACGACCTTCGCGCACACGGCGATCTTCATGCGCGGGCGAGTCTAACGGCGCCCCGGGCCGGGCCGGCGCGAGTGGCCGCCCTTACGGGCTGTTAACCTGCCGGGCTGTGCCGGGCCGGGCAACAGGGGCGGCGCTCGTGGCTCTCGTCCTCGCGGCCGGAGCGGCGGCGCATCCGCCAGCCGCCGCGACGCCGATCGTCTTCCCCGTCGTCGGGTCGGCGCACTACTACGACGACTTCGGCGAGCCGCGCGCCCAGGGCAAGCACGAGGGCATCGACATCCTGGCGCCGCGCAAAGCGATCGCGGTCGCGGCCGAGGCCGGCACCGTCACCTTCTGGACGACCTCGGCGAGCGCGGGCTGCATGCTCTATCTCCACGGCGCGAGCGGGACGACCTATCTCTACATCCACCTGAACAACGACCTCGGGAGCGGGAACGACAACCGCGGCTCGTGCGTGGCGGGCGTGGCTTACGCGCCGGGGCTGAAGGACGGCGCCCACGTTGCGGCGGGACAGCCGATCGGGTTCGTCGGCGACTCCGGCGACGCGAACGGCATCCATCCGCACCTCCACTTCGAGGTCCACCCTGACGACGGGGCAGCCACCGATCCCTTCCCGTTCCTGAACGCGGCGCGGCACCTCCTCTTCGCGGCCGCACCGGGGGCGACGGTGACGCTGTCGCTGACGGGCGTCGTCGAGGCGAACTCTGCCGGGTCGGTGACGCTGCGGCTCTCGGGAGTCAGCGTCGCCCCCGCGGGCGCCGGGTGCACGCTCGGAGGGCAGCCGATCACGCTCGCCGTGCCGGCCGGCGTCAGCACGCCGGAGGCGGGGATGGCTGGCGCGCGGGTCGTCGTCTCTACCCAGCCGCTGAAGACGACGCTGTCAGCCCAGCTCGGCAAGGGCCTGACCGCCGCGAGCGTCGGCCTCGTCGTCTCCTAGCACGGGGAAACCCGGTTTCCCCCGTGGGCACCCTCGCCCGAGTCACGCGCCGTCGCGCGCCGCGGCTCCGGCCGGCGTAGCCCGGGCTGCCTACACCGCCGGGTCGAGGATCTCCGCGTTCACGCTCTCGGGCGGGGTGCCGTACGCGTAGACGACGAGGTCGACGTCGCCGTGGTTCGCGGCCTGGAGCGGCGTGCCCGGGTCGACGTGGACGAGGCCGCCCGGCGGGACGTCGACACGCTCGGGCGGCTCGCCGAGGTACATCGTCAGCGTCCCCGCGAGAACGACGAACGTCTCCTCCTGCCGCTCGTGCCGGTGGCGGCGGCCCTTCGCGCCCGGCTCGTAGCGCCAGACGTTGCCGCGCGTGTGCGCGAAGCCGGCGCGGTCGCTCAGCTCCGCCACGTGTCGGGCCGGCTCGCCCGGCTCGCGGGGACGCGTGATCCACTCGAAGTCGCCCGGCCGGACGATCCGGAAGCCCACGTCAGCGCCCGGTGAAGCGCGGCTCGCGCTTCTCGACGAACGCGGCCATGCCCTCGCGCTGATCCTCCGTCTCGAAGAGATCGGCGAAGGCGGCCGCTTCGGCGTCGAGCGTCTCCGCGAGCACACCCTGCAGCGCCCTGTTCGTCGCCGCCTTCGCCGCCGCGAGCGCGAGCGGGCTGCGGCCGGCGAACCCGCGGGCGAGCTCGAGCGCGCTGGCGACCAGCTCCTCGGGCGGGAAGACAGCGCTGACGAGCCCCCGGCGCAGCGCCTCCTCGGCGTCGACCATCCGGCCCGTGAGGACGAGCTCCTTCGCGAAGCCGACCCCGGAGACCCGGGCGAGCCGCTGCGTGCCGCCCCAGCCCGGTATGACGCCGATCGAGATCTCGGGCTGGCCGAACCGCGCCGCGGACGACGCGTACCGGACGTCGCAGGCGAGCGCGAGCTCGCAGCCGCCGCCGAGCGCGAAGCCGTTGACCGCGGCAATCGTCGGCTTCGGCATCGTCTCGAGCAGCAGCGCCACGGCGTGACCGAGGCCGCCCCAGGCCCGCGCGTCGGCGCGCGACATCCCGCTCATCTCCTTGATGTCGGCCCCGGCCGCGAACGCCCGCTCGCCGGCGCCGGTGAGCACGACCGCGCGCACGTCCGCGTCGCCGGCCAGCTCGTCGAGCCGGTCGCGCAGCTCCGAGAGAAGGGCCTGGTTGAGCGCGTTCAGCGCCTCCGGCCGGTCGATCGTGACCACGGCGACGGCGTCGAGGCGCTCGACGCGGACGCTCAGGCCGCCGTCCTCCGGCGCAGGAACTCGACGATCTCGCCGGTCGACGCACCCGGCCCGAACACCTCGGCGACGCCGAGCGACTTCAGCTCTGCGGCGTCCTCGGCCGGGACGGTCCCGCCGACGACGACGAGCACGTCGCCGGCGCCGTTCTCGCGTAAGCCGTCGAGGATCCGGGGAACGAGCGTCATGTGCGCGCCGCTCAGGATCGAGATCCCCACCGCGTCGGCGTCCTCCTGGATCGCGGTCTCGACGATCTGCTCCGGCGTCTGGTGGAGACCCGTGTAGATCACCTCCATGCCGGCGTCCCGGAGCGCCCGCGCGATGATCTTCGCGCCGCGGTCGTGACCGTCGAGACCGGGCTTCGCGACGACGACGCGGATCCTGCGCTCCATCGGTCGGCCAGTATATGAGCGTGAAGTTGACGATCGTCGGATGCTCGCCGGCCTGGCCGAACCCCGGCGGCGCGCAGTCCGGCTACCTCGTCGAGGAGGCCGGCAGGCGACTCCTCCTCGACTGCGGACCCGGCGTGCTCGGGAAGCTCAGGGGCATGTCCGGAAACGGCTGGCCCCGGCTCGACGCGATCGTCGTCACCCACTGGCACCTCGACCACTGGGGCGACCTCGTCCCGTGGGTCTGGGGCGGGATCAACGGGCCCGGCCGCGACGTCGCGAAGCCGCGGCTCCACCTGCCGCCCGAGGGCCGGCAGCGGCTGAGGGAGTTCGGCTCGGGGCTCGGCTGGGAGGACATGTGGGAGTCCGTCTTCGAGCTCGCGGACTACGAGGACGAGGTCCCGTTCGACGCCGCCGGCTTCGAGGTCGTCGCGCTCCGGCTGCCGCACTACACGCTGCGGACGTACGGCCTGCGGGTCACGAACGGGAGCCGCACGCTCGCCTACTCGGGCGACTCCGGGCCGAGCGAGCGCCTCGCGGACGTCGCACGCGACGCCGACCTCTTCGTCTGCGAGGCGACGCTCCTGCGCGGCGAGCTCGACGGCACGCCGCGCGGCCATCTGTCGGCCGAGGAGGCCGTCGCAGCGTTCCGCTCGTCGGGCGCGCACCGGCTGCTCCTCACGCACCGACCGCGGGAGCTGCCGAGCCCGAACGGCTTCGAGCTCGCCTACGACGGGCTCGAGCTCGAGGTCTGACCAAACCGGGGGCGGGCCGCCGGCCCGCCCCCGGTCGCTCGGAGGAGCTTCTCTACGCGTTCGCGAGCCGGCGCCGCGGCGTGACCCGCGTCAGGCCTGCGCCGACGAGGAGCAGCCCGCCTGCCCCGGCACCGAGCCCGATCCCGAACGACGGCCAGTCGAAGCCACCGCTCGTCGACGTCGAGGCGGCCGCCACCGGGCCGGAGCTCACCGCGTCGGTGATGAAGCCGGCCGGGAGGGTGTACGGCCTCGGCCGGCGCGGGAGCGGGACGGGTCCGGAGCTCACGGCGTCGGTGACGAAGCCGGCCGGCAGGGTGTACGCCGTCCCGCCCGTGCGGTGGTGTGCGGCGATCGCGGTCGCGAGCCACGGGTCGACGGCGTATGCGCTCGCCGCGCGCGGGGCGGAGCTGACCGCGTCCGTGACGAATCCCGACGGCTGCGTCGGGCCGGCGGCCTGCGCGGCGACCGGCGCGGCCACGGCCGCGAGGAGCGCCAGGCCGAGGGCGAGGCGCCGCTTCGTGTGGGTCTTTCCGAACATCCTCTCCTCCTTGCTCGGGCCGCCAGCTGCGGCCTTCGCGGGCACCTTGCGGCCCGGGGGCAAAGGAGCGGTTAGGTCCGGGTAAGAACCCGCCAAAGGACTCGAGAGGTCGGTGCGGGGACTCGCCCCGGCCCTCTCCCGCCGGGAGCGCCACGACGAGGCCGGGTCGTCGGCGCGGTCCGGACGGAGCACGACCACGACGACGGGGATCGTCCCGCGACGTGCGCCTCCCACACGAGCCCGAAGACGTCGCGTCAGGGCGGCGGGAGCTCGTCGATCAGAAGACCGGGGTTTCCCGCCAGGTGCCCCAGACGCGGCGCAGCGTGTCGCACATCTCGCCCATCGTGACGTAGTCGCGGGCGCAGTCGACGATCAGCGGCATCAGGTTGACGTCCTCCCGTCCGGCCGCGTCCGCGAGCGCAGCGAGGCCCCGCTCGACCGCCACGCCGTCCCGCCGCACGCGCACGTCCTGCACGCGGCCGACCTGCTTGCGCTCGAGCGCCGGGTCGATCCGGAGGATGTCGATCGGTCGCTCGTCCTCGAGCTCGTAGCGGTTGACGCCCACGATCACGCGCTCGCCGCGCTCGACCTCGGCCTGGAATCGGAACGACGCGTCCGCGATCTCGCGCTGGAAGAAGTTGTCCTTGATCGCGGGGATCACGCCGCCGAGCGCGTCGATCCGCTGGAAGTAGTCGTAGGCCTCCTGCTCGAGCCGGTTCGTCAGCTCCTCGACGAAGTACGAGCCGCCGAGCGGGTCGATCGTGCTCGCGACGCCGGACTCGTGGGCGATGATCTGCTGCGTCCGCAGCGCGATCCGGACGGCATCCTCGGTGGGCAGCGCGAGTGCCTCGTCGAACGAGTTCGTGTGCAGGCTCTGGGTCCCGCCGAGGACGGCCGCGAGCGCCTCGAGCGCCGTCCGCACGATGTTCAGCTCGGGCTGCTGCGCGGTCAGCGAGACGCCGGCCGTCTGCGTGTGGAAGCGCAGGAGCCACGAGCGCGGGTCGCGCGCGCCGTAGCGCTCCTTGAGCTCCCGCGCCCAGATCCGTCGGGCGGCGCGATACTTCGCGATCTCCTCGAAGAAGTCGATGTGCGCGTTGAAGAAGAACGACAGGCGCGGCGCGAACTCGTCGACGTCGAGGCCACGCGCGACGCAGGCGTCGACGTAGGCGAAGCCGTTCGCCAGCGTGAACGCGAGCTCCTGCGCCGCCGTCGAGCCGGCCTCGCGGATGTGGTAGCCGGAGATCGAGACCGGGTGGAAGCGCGGCAGCTCGCGCGCGCAGAACTCGATCATGTCGACGACGAGCCGCAGCGACGGCTCTGGCGGGAAGATCCACTCCTTCTGGGCGATGTACTCCTTGAAGATGTCGGTCTGGGCCGTGCCGCGAAGCTCCGAGCGCGGCACTCCCTGCTGCTCGCCGACGCAGACGTAGAACGCGAGCAGCATCGCCGCCGGCGAGTTGATCGTCATCGAGGTCGAGACCTCGCCGAGCGGGATGCCCGCGAAGAGCGTCTCCATGTCGGCGAGCGAGTCGACCGCGACGCCCTCCCGCCCCACCTCCCCGAGCGAGCGCGGGTGATCGGAGTCGTAGCCCATCAGCGTCGGCATGTCGAACGCGGTCGAGAGGCCAGTCTGGCCGTGCTCGAGCAGGTAGCGGAAGCGCCGGTTCGTCTCGTCGGCGGTGCCGAAGCCCGCGAACTGCCGCATCGTCCACAGCCTCCCGCGGTACATCGACGGGTAGACGCCGCGCGTGAACGGGTAGGCGCCCGGATAGCCGAGGTCGCGGTCGTAGTCGGTTCCGACCGTGTCGGGCGTGTACAGGGGCTCGACGTCGACGCCCGAGATCGTCGAGAACAGCTCCCCGGAGCGTTCGGGAGCGGCGTCGTAGAGCTGCTGCCGCCAGTCGTCCGCCCCGCGAAGCCGCCGGTGATCGGTCGCGGCCACCGTCCCCGATTCTACGGATGGCTCAGAGGGCGTCGGCGACGCGGTTCAGCGCCTCGAGGATCTCCCGCCGCGGCGCGACGACCAGCTCCTGCTGCAGGCTCGGGCAGCGCGCGAGGTGGGAGAGGTCGGGATCGAGGAACGCCGTCGCGAGCTTCAGCGAGCCACCGACCAGCACGAGCGGGCAGACGCGCTCCCGGAGCGCGATCGGCAGGGGCAGGTAGACGAAGAGCCGCAGGTCGGGCATGAACCCGCGCAGGCCGGTGAACGGACGGCCCGCGCGGCCGGCCAGCTCGAGCGCGAAGTCCTGCTCGTCGATCAGCCCGAGGTCGAAGAGGAGCTCTTCCGGGCGCTCGCCCGGCCTGGCGCGGCGGGCGAGCGACTGGAAGATCGAGTCCTCCTGGAGCGATCCAGGGGCGGCGCTGCGGCGGAGCTCGGCGTCGTCCATCGTCAGCGGTGCGCCGTCGACTGCGCGTAGATGTCGAGCACGAGCTTCGACCGGGTCGCGCTCTTCACGTCGAGCGCGTAGTGAAGCGAGTCGCGCATCGTCGACAGGAGCGGCGCTGGCTCGCTCAGCGTGAGCTCGATCAACGCGCGGTCGTCGGCGAGCCTGCGGACGTAGACGTCTTCGACGCGCGGCAGGTGCGCGAGCGCGCGCTCGAAGGCCGACAGCGACGCGAAGTCGGGGAACGGGCCGGCGTCGAGCTCGACGTGCGTCTCGAAGACGGGCTCGGGCTCCTCCTGCGCGGCGAGGGGCTCCGGCTCCGCAGGCGGCTGGGGCGGAATCGGGAGCGCGCTCGCCAGGTCCTGCTCGAAGGCCGGGGCCGGAGGCTCCGGCTCGGGGAGCGGTTCTTGCTCCGGAGGCGGCGGAGCGAGCGGGGGCGGGTAGTGCGCCGCGGCCGCCGGCGGAGGCGCCATGACCGATGGCGGCGGCGGTGCGGCGGCGGCCGGCTGGGGCGGCGGTGGCGGCTCGATCGAGGGGGACGCAGGCGGAGGGAAGGACGGGGGGCGCGCGGCAGGCGGCGGCGCGGCGGGCGGCGGCGGGGCGATGCGCTCCATCGTGTCGTCCAGCCGGGGCGCCGCCGGCGGAGACATCTGGGCGGCAGGCGGCTGCTGCGGCGCCGGAGGCCGCGGCGGCGGGAACGAGGGCGTCAGCGGTTGGGCCGGCGGGTGCGACGCGAACGTCGGCGCCGGAGGTGCGACCGGCGGCGGCGGTACGGGCGGCGCTGCCGGCACCTCGGCCGCGAACGCCGGCGTCGGCTCGGGAGGAGCCTCGGGCTGCCAGGGCTCGACCGGAGGCTCCGGAGGCGGCGGAGCGAACTGCTCCTCCTGCGGTGCGAAGCGCTCCTCCCAGGCGGGCGGCGGCGCGGTCGGCACCGGCTCCGGCTGGTAGGCAGCGACGGGAGCGGGCTCCGGCTCGGGCTCCGCGGCCGGCTCCGGCCGATGCGCAGCCACGGGGGCGGGCTCCGGCTCGGGCGCGGGCGGGGGCGTCCAGGCGGGCGCGGGCTCCGGCTCGGGCGCGGGCGGTGGCGTCCAGACAGGCGCGGGAGCGGCCTCGGCGACAGGCACCGGGGCGGGCTCGGGCGCAGGCGGGGGCGTCCAGACAGGCGCGGGAGCGGCCTCGGCGACGAGCGCCGGGGCGGGCTCGGGCTCCGGGACGACGGGCACGGCCGGTGCGGCCGCCGGGGCGTGCGCGATCGCGCCCTCGAACTCGGCGGCGATCTCGTGCAGTGCACCGACCACGTGCGTCTTCAACCGGGTCAGCTCGTCGGCGTACCCGGTGAGCTCGTCGAGCCCGTGGCCGTGGCTGGCGAGGCCTCGGCGGGCGGCCTCCTCGGCGTTCGCGAGGATCGCGCGTGCGCGCTCCTGCGCGGCCTCCTCGATCTCTGCGGCGCGGCGGAGCGCGTTCGCCATCGTCTGGGACTGGTCGTCGCCGCGGCCCCGCTGGCCCTCGAGTTCTGCGCGGGCCGACGCGAGCTCGTCCTCGAGCTCGTGAGCGCGCTCGCGGAGCGTCTCGAGGTCGTTGTCGAGCTGACGAAGCGTCAGGCGGAGCTCGGCAAGCGCGAACTCGACGTCCTCCTTGCGATAGCCGCCTCCGAAGCGCCGGTAGCGCAGCGGAGGTCGCGGGAACTTCTCAGGAGTGGACAGGGCTGCCTCCTCGAACGGCCTGGCTCGTGGACATCGTACGACCGATTCTGAGCCCGGGCGGGGAATCCTCCCTCCCCCGTTCGGGTGCGCGGGTCAGCGCGAGCCGCCGGGCCGCCAGAGCGGCTCCTCGCCGCCGCGGTTCGCCGAGCGGGCGAGGATGAAGAGCAGGTCGGAGAGCCGGTTGAGGTAGACGAGCGCGAGCGGGTTGACTCCTGCCGGGAGCGCGGTCAGCACCTCGATCTCCGCGCGCCGGCAGACCGTGCGCGCGACGTGGAGCCGCGCCGCGGCCTCGACGCCGCCCGGGAGCACGAAGCTCCGGAGCGGCTCGAGCTGCTCGTTCAGCTCGTCGCACTCGCGCTCGAGCCGGTCGATCATCGGCTGCTCGACGCGGAGCCGGCCGTCCCCCGCGGCGTAGGGAACGGCCAGGTCGGCTCCGAGGTCGAAGAGCTCGTTCTGGATGCGCTCGAGCGGTCGGCGGAGCTCGGCCGGCGGGTCGGCGGCGAGCACGAGGCCGAGGTGCGAGTTGAGCTCGTCGACGACGCCGTACGCGAGCACTCGCGCGTCCGACTTCGGGACGCGCGACCCGTCGCCGAGGCTCGTCTCCCCCGCGTCGCCGCCTCGCGTGTAGATCCGCGTCAGGCGGACGGGCTCGTCGTCGCGCCGGGGGCTCACGTCGCGCAGTCCTGTGGACGAGAAGTCGCGAAACCGGCACGAACGCGTTTCACACGTGTCACGAGTTCGGCGTTAGGCTCGGTCGCCGTGGGGAGGGAGGTGGGTGGGGTCCCGGAAGATGACGCGTGAACATGATGCGGCAACGCACTCAGTACTCGTAGAAGCCGCGGCCGGACTTCCGACCGAGACGGCCGGCCTGGACGTACTGGCGGAGCAGCGGGCACGGTGCGTACTTCGGGTCGCCCAGGCCGGCGTGCAACACCTCCATGATCGCGACGCAGGTGTCGAGACCGATCAGGTCGGCGAGCGCGAGCGGGCCGAGCGGGTGGTTGAAGCCGAGCTTCGCGATCGTGTCGATCGACTCCGCGCTCGCGACGCCCTCGAGCAGGGCGTACGCGGCCTCGTTGATGAACGGCATCAGGATCCGGTTCGAGACGAAGCCCGGGAAGTCGCGCGCCTCGGCCGGCGTCTTCCCGAGCTCGCGTGCGAGCTCGACGATCGCGGCCGCGGTCTCGTCGGACGTCTCGAGGCCTCGAACGACCTCGACGAGGCCCATCACCGGCACCGGGTTGAAGAAGTGCATGCCGACCACGCGGTCGGGGCGGCCCGTGACGGCCGCGAGCAACGTGATCGGGATCGACGACGTGTTCGACGCGAGGATCGCCCCGCGCGGCAGCGCCTCGTCGGCCGCTCGGAAGAGCTCCTCCTTCACGGCGGGGTCCTCGACGACCGCCTCGAGGAACAGATCGGCCGACGCGAGCCGCTCCGCGGGCTCGATGCGGGCGAGCACCTCGTCCGGCGGCGGCCCGCCCTTCGCCTCCAGCCGCTCGAGGCTTCGCCGGATCGCCGCGAGCCCCCGCTCGACCGCGCCGGGCGCGACGTCGTGGAGCAGGACTTGCCGGCCGGACTGTGCGACCACCTGCGCGATCCCGGCGCCCATCTGGCCCGCCCCCGCCACGAGCACGCGCTGGAACCTCACCCCGCCGGAGGCTAGCCCAGATCTCTCCTCTTGGCGTGAGCGCGAGGGCTCGCCGGGTTCGCAACGCCCGCGCCGAGTGAAGATCGAGGCTAACGTGGCGGGATCACGTCTGCCCGAGGAAGGAGCCTGTCGTGAGCTTCCTGAGACCAAAACCGCCGTCGGAGGCGCCGAACCCGGCCGCCGCGGAGGCCGCGCAGCTCGGCGAGACCGCCGTCGCTCGCGTCAACGAGGCCCACGGCGCCAGCTGGTACCGGACGTTCGGCAACGAGGTCGACCTGGCCGTCGTCGAGCTCTGCCGCCTCCGTCGCGCCGCCGCAGGCTCCGAGTCGGGCGTCGACGCGGGCGACGCCGCCGTCCGCACGGCGCTCGGTGCCGCAGACGCGGAGGCGGTCGTCTGGCTCGCGAGCCGCATCGTCTCGTACATGGACGAGCAGGGGTATCCCGAGACGCTCGCGCCCTGGCTTTGATCGCGAGGTCGGCGGAGGCCGGCTCGGGCAGCTACCCCGTGGCTTCAGACTTCGATCAGAAGCGCGTCGCCCTGCCCGCCGCCGGAGCAGATCGCGGCGAGGCCGAGCCCGCCGCCGTTGCGGCGTAGCTCGTAGATCATCGTCGAGAGGATCCGGCCGCCCGAGGCGCCGATCGGATGGCCGAGCGCGACGGCGCCGCCGTTCACGTTGACCCGCTCGGGGTCGGCGCCGAGGAGCTTCACCGAGTTGACGGCGACGGACGAGAACGCCTCGTTGACCTCGACGCGCGCGACGTCGCCGATCGTCTTCCCCGCCTTCTCGAGCGCCTTCGCGCCGGCGGCGGCCGGCGTGCGGGCGAGGTAGGCGAACTCGTCCGCGACGTAGCCCTGCGAGACGATCGTCGCGAGCGGCTCGAGGCCACGCCTTCGCGCGAACTCCTCGCTGCAGACGACGAGCGCGGAGGCACCGTCGTTGACGCCGGGTGCGTTGCCTGCCGTCGTCGTCCCCTCCGGGTCGAAGACCGGCCTGAGCGACGCGAGCCGCTCGTACGACGTGTCGCGGCGAGGGCTCTCGTCGACCGCGAGGCCGCCGACCGGCACGATCTCGTCCGCGAAGCGCCCTTCGTCGATCGCCTCCACCGCCCGCTCGTGCGAGCGCAGCGCCCAGCGGTCCTGGTCCTCGCGGGCGATCCCGAGCTCGCGGCTCACGAACGACGCCTGCTGGACCATGTGGCGTCCGTCGAAGGTCGAGGTCAGGCCGTCGTAGGTCATCAGGTCGATGAGGACGCCGTCGCCGAGGCGGTAGCCGAAGCGCGCCCTCTTGAGGATGTACGGCGCGTTCGTCATCGACTCCATGCCGCCCGCGACGACGACGTGGTGGTCGCCGGCGCGGATCATCGTGTCGGCGATCTCGACGGCCCGGATGCTCGACGCGCAGACCTTGTTGATCGTGTCGGCCGGCGTCTCCTTCGGCAGGCCCGCGGCGATCGCGGCCTGGCGGGCCGGTGCCTGGCCCGCGCCGCCCTGCAAGACCTGGCCCATCATCACGTATTCCGGCTCGTCCGGCTCGAGCCCGATCCGCTCCAGCGCCGCGCGGATCGCGATCGCGCCGAGCGCAGGCGCCTCGTGCGTCGCGAGCCCTCCGCCGAGCTTCCCGAACGGCGTGCGGACTGCCGAGACGATGACCGAACGCGCCACGCCGGCAGGGTAACGGGAGAGGCGCCGGTGCCGGCGCCTCTCCGCGGGTCGAACTAGCGGCGTGCCGCGGCGAGGATGCCGAGCAGGCCCTTCTTCTGGACGATGTCGGGAAGGCGTGCCTTCAGCGCGTCGAGGACCTTCTGCTCCTGCGTGGCCGTGATCCGGCCGGCCTTGACCGCGTCGTCGAGCTGCGACTTCGCGCCGGCGAGCATCGCCGCCTCCAGGCCGTCGAGCGATTTGTTGCGCGCGTTCGCGAGATCGGCGAGCGACTTGCCGCCGTGCAGCTGCGCGAACAGCTGGCGAATCGAGAGGCCGAGATAGTCGGCCGCCGACGACACGACGCTCCGGACGACCGGCAGCGGCGCCATGGCCCGCCCGCCGAGAACGCCCGGGAACAGCGGCAGCCCGTTCTGGATCCGCTCCTTGAGCCTCGCGCCCTGGTCGGCGGTGATCCGCCCGTCCGCCACGGCCGCGTCGACCCGGTCGATCGCCGCCGCCTTGAGCGCGGCCTCGAGCTTGTCCGCCGTCGTGCCGAGGCGGTTCGCGGCGTCAGTCAGGAACGCCTGCTTCTCGGCCCCCGGGTTGTCCGTGCCGCCGGCTGCGAGCGCGCCCCCGACTCCGCCCCCCACCACCGCCAGCGTCGCCGCGGCGACGACGGCCGCCTTCTTCGTTCTCCAGTTCATCTGACCTCCTGTCTTCGACGCCAACCATGACAGCAGGCGCGACCGAACCGGGCGTAAGCCCGCGCTAAGAAGTTCCTAAGAAGAGGAGGCGACCCGCGGCCGGCACGCCGCACAATGGACGCGTGCGAGTCCTCGTCGTCGACGACGAGCCGGCGCTCCGGGACGCGGTCGGGCGCGCGCTCCGCCTCGCCGGCTACGAGACCCGGGTCGCGGCCGGCGGCGCCGAGGCGCTCATCGCGATCGGTGACGAGCCGCCGGACGTCCTCGTCCTGGACGTGCTGATGCCGGAGGTCGACGGGCTCGAGGTCTGCCGCCGTCTCCGCCGCGACGGCAGCCGGCTCCCGATCCTGATCCTGACCGCGCGAGAGTCGGTGGCCGACCGCGTCGCCGGGCTCGACGCCGGCGCGGACGACTACCTCGTGAAGCCGTTCGCGCTCGAGGAGCTCCTCGCCCGGCTGCGGGCGCTGCTCCGCCGGACCGGCTCGGGCGAAAACGGCGTCCTCCGCTTCCACGACCTCGCGCTCGACCCGCGAACTCGCGAGGCGAGGCGTGGCGGCCGCGAGCTCGAGCTGACGCGGCTCGAGTTCCAGCTGCTCGAGCTCTTCCTCCGGAACCCGCGGGTCGTCCTGGCGCGGTCGACGATCTTCGAGCGCGTGTGGGGCTACGACTTCGGCCACAGCTCGAACTCGCTCGACGTCTACGTGGGCTATCTGCGCCGGAAGCTCGAGGCAGGCGGCGAGGCGCGGCTGATCCGGACGGTCCGCGGCGTCGGCTACGCGCTGCGCGAACCGTGAGCCTCCGCGCGCGGCTGACGCTCTCGGCCGCTGCGGCCGTCGCGGTTGCGGTCGTCGCGGCCTGCGCCGGCGCCTACTTCCTCGTGCGGAACGAGCTGCGAGGCGAGATCGACTCGTCGCTCCGCTCGCGCGTCGAGGCCGCGACCGCCCGGCCGTTCCTCGCTCTCCTCCTCCCCACCCCCGCGTTCGGCGGCCCGCCCGGCTACGCGCAGGTCGTCACCGCCACGGGCGACGTCCGCCGCCGGACGGCCGCCGGACGCCGGCTCCCCGTCGACGAGCGGACGCGGGAGGTGGCGGCCGGCCTTCGCCCGTCGTTCTTCGCCGACCTCCGCATCTCGGGGACACACGTCCGGGTGCTGACCGCTCCGTTCAGGCGGCGGTTCGCGATCCAGATCGCGCGGCCGCTGACGGAGGTCGACGCGACGCTCCGGCGGCTGCGCCGGCTCCTCCTCCTGATCGCCGCCGGCGGCGTCGGCCTCGCAGCGTTGCTCGGTGCCGCGGTCGCACGTGCGGCGCTCGCCCCTCTCCGCCGGCTCAGCTCGGCGGCGGCGCACGTGACGGAGACGAGAGACCTGAGCCGGCGGGTCGCCGCGACGGGGCGCGACGAGCTCGGCCGCCTCGCCGGGAGCTTCAACACGATGCTCGCGGCGCTGGACGAGTCGATGAAGGCCCAGCGGCAGCTCGTCGCCGACGCGTCGCACGAGCTGCGAACGCCGCTCACGAGCCTGCGGACGAACGTCGAGGTGCTCGCGCGCGAGGACGCCCTGCCGCCGGACGAGCGCCGGCGGATGCTCGACGACGTCGTCGCCCAGGCCGACGAGCTGACGGCGCTGATCGCGGACGTCGTGGAGCTCGCGCGGGAGCAGCCGCCGGAGCACGAGGCCGAGGACGTCCAGCTCGACCGTCTCGTCGAGGGCTCGGTCGAGCGGGCGCGCCGGCACGCGCCGGACGTCCGCTTCGAGCTGCGCGCTCGGCCGGCCGTCGTGCGAGGCGTTCCCGCGCGGATCGAGCGGGCAGTCGGGAACCTCCTCGACAACGCCGCGAAGTGGAGCCCGCCTGGCGCGACGGTGGAGGTCGCGGTCGAGGGCGACGAGGTCGTCGTGCGCGACCACGGGCCCGGGATCCCGGAGCACGACCTGCCGCACGTGTTCGACCGCTTCTACCGCTCGGCCGAGGCGAGGCGGCTGCCGGGCTCGGGGCTCGGCCTCGCGATCGTCAGGCAGGTGGCCGACCTGCACGGCGGCCGCGCGACCGCCGAGGCCGCCGAGGGCGGCGGAGCGAGGTTTCGATTGAAGCTGAGCTCCCCATGAGGTACGGTTCGACCCGATGACGTCCCCGTCCCTCAGCTGGTGGGCCTGGCGCCGCGAGCGGGACGGGACCGTCGTCTGACGACGCCGACAGCCCGTTCCGCTCTCTCGAGACCTCCGTCCTGGAGGTCTTTTCGTTTGCCGATACGACCACCGCCATGATCGCCATCCCGACCGACCTGATCACCCCGCTCGCCGCCTACCTCCGCCTCCGGGAGGAAGGCCGCTCGTCCTTCCTGCTGGAATCGGTCGAGCACGGCCGGCTCGGCCGGTACTCGTGGCTCGGCGCCGGCTCGAGGCTCGTCGACCTCGCCGAGGCCGAACGGGCGGACGAGCCCGTCGTCGGCTACCTCGCCTACGACCACGTCGCGACGCTCGAGCCGACCGTGCCGCTGCCCGCGGACGGGCCGGACCTGCCGGAGAGCCGCTTCGTCGTCGCCGACACGCTCGTCCGTTTCGACCACGGAAGCGGCGTGGCGGAGGTGCTCCACGGCGACGCGGCGGAGCTCGCCGAGCGCTTCGCCGCCGCGCACGACGTCGAGCCGCGCCCGGCGGGCCGGCCGTCGGCGACACACCGGTTCCCGGCCCGTCGCGAGTACGAGCGCTGGGTGCGCCAGGCGAAGGAGCACATCCGCGCCGGCGACGCCTTCCAGATCGTCCTCGCGCAGCGTGCCGAGCGGCCGACGCACGCCTCGGCAGTCGACGTCTACCGGGCGCTCCGGCGCGTGAACCCGTCGCCGTACCTCTTCCTGCTCGAGCTCGACGGGCTCGCCCTCGTCGGCTCGTCGCCGGAGACGCACGTGAAGCTCGAGGGCCGCCGCGCGAGCGTCAACCCGATCGCCGGGACGACGGAGCCCGGGCCGGGTGACGTCGAACGGCTGCTCGCGTCCGAGAAGGACCGCGCGGAGCACGTGATGCTCGTCGACCTCGGCCGCAACGATCTCTCTCGCGTATGCCGGGCCGGCACCGTGCGCGTCGAGCGCATGCTCGAGCCCGAGCGGTTCTCCCACGTCACGCACCTCGTGTCGGAGGTCGTCGGCGAGCTGCGCGACGGCCTCGACGCGTTCGACCTGCTCCGCGCGACGTTCCCCGCGGGCACCGTCTCGGGCGCGCCGAAGGTCCGGGCGATGCAGATCGTCTCCGAGCTCGAGGGCTTCCGCCGCGGGATCTACGCCGGCGCGATCGGCTACGCGCTGCCGGACGGCGACCTCGACACCTGCATCGCGATCCGTACGATCGTCCTGCGCGACGGCGTCGCCTACCTGCAGGCGGGCGCCGGCATCGTGGCCGACTCCGACCCGACCGCCGAGCACGAGGAGTGCCTGCGCAAGCTGGCGGCTCTGGAAGCCGCGATTACCCTTGCCGAGGCGGAGCCTTGATCCTGCTCGTCGACAACTACGACTCGTTCACGTACAACCTCGCGCACCTGCTCGAGGAGCTCGGCGCCGAGGTGCTCGTCCGGCGCAACGACGAGGTCGACGCGGACGAGGCCGAGCGGCTCCGGCCGTCGCGCCTCGTCGTCTCCCCCGGTCCCGGCCGGCCCGCCGAGTCGGGGGCGACGGTCGAGATCGTGCGCCGGCTCGCGCCGACGACTCCGACGCTCGGCGTCTGCCTCGGGCATCAGGCCGTGATCGAGGCGTTCGGCGGCGAGATCGGCCAGGCGCGCCGGCTCCTGCACGGCAAGGCGAGCGCCGTCCATCACGACGGCCGCGGCATCTTCGCCGGACTCTCGCAGGACTTCGCCGCCGGCCGCTACCACTCGCTCGCCGCCCACCGGGTTCCGGACGTGCTCGAGGTCTCGGCGACCGCGGACGACGGCGAGGTGATGGGCGTGCGCCATCGCGAGCTGCCGGTCGACGGCGTGCAGTTCCACCCCGAGTCGGTGCTGACGCCGGAAGGGCCCGCGCTGCTGCGCAACTTCCTCGAGGGCGTGCGGTGATCGCGGTCGCGCTCGCGGCGTTGCTCGACGGCCGCTCGCTCAGCCGCTCCGAGGCGCGCGCCGCGATGGACTCGATCATGGTCGGCGAGGCGACGCCGGCCCAGATCGGCGGGTTCCTGATCGCGCTGCGGCTGAGAGGCGAGACGCCGGACGAGATCGCCGGCTTCGCGGAGGCGATCCGCGAGCGGGTCCTCGCCGTGCGGCCGCGGCGCGACGACCTCGTCGACACGGCCGGCACGGGCGGCGACGGGATGCGGACGCTGAACATCTCGACGGCGGCGGCGCTCGTCGCGGCCGCGGCCGGCGCGGGCGTCGCGAAGCACGGGAACCGCGCCGTCTCGTCCGCCTGCGGGTCGGCCGACGTGCTCGAGGCGCTCGGGTTCGAGCTCGAGCTGCCGCCGGAGCGGATCGAGCGCTCGATCGACGAGCTCGGCTTCGGCTTTCTCTTCGCGCCGGCGCACCATCCCGGCTTCCGCCACGCGGCGGCCGTGCGACGCGAGCTCGCCACGCGGACGGTCTTCAACGTCCTCGGCCCGCTGACGAACCCGGCCGGGGCGCGGGCGCAGGTCGTCGGCGTCTACTCGCCCGGGCTCGTGCGGACGATCGCGGAGGTGCTCGCGCGGCTCGGCGCGCGGCGTGCCTTCGTCGTGCACGGGGCGGGCGGGATCGACGAGCTCTCGCCCGTCGGTCCGAACTTCGTCTGCGAGGTCGTGGCCGGCAGCGTGCGCGAGCGCGAGATCGACCCGCTCGAGCTCGGGATCCCGCGCTGCGACGTCTCGGCGCTGCGCGGCGGCTCGCGGGAGGAGAATGCGGCCATGCTCCGCTCGATCCTCGCCGGCGCCGACGGTCCCGCCCGGCACGCGGTGCTGCTCAACGCCGCGGGCGCGATCGCGGCCGCCGGCCACGCCGCCGACCTGCGCGACGGGCTCGCGATCGCCACCGAGACGGTCGACTCGGGCGCGGCGGCCGAGCGGCTCGAGGCGCTCGTCGCCTTCTCGCGCGCGGAGACGGCCGTCTGATGGCGCGGTTCCGCCAGGCGCTCGCGCGGCCCGGCCTCGCGGCGATCGCGGAGGTGAAGCGGCGCTCGCCCTCGGCCGGGGACCTCCGTCCCGACGCGGACCCCGCCCGGCTCGCGGCCGCCTTCGCGGACGGCGGCGCCGCCGCGATCTCGATCCTCGTCGACGCCCGCTTCGCCGGGACGCTCGACGACCTGCGCGCGGCCCGCGCGGCGACGAGTGCGCCGCTCCTCGCCAAGGGGTTCTTCCGCGAACTGGAGGAGCTGCGCGAGCTCAAGGACGCCGGCGCGGACTGCGCCCTCCTCATCCTCCGCGACCTCGACGACCTCCGCACCGCCCAGCTGATGACGTACGCGCGGGCGCTCGGGCTCGACACGCTCGTGGAGGCGCACGACGAGCGCGAGCTCGAGCGGGCGGTCGCGCTCGGGGCCGACCCGATCGGGATCAACGCTCGCGACCTGTCGACGTTCGAGATCGACCGGCGGAAGCAGCTCGAACTCGTCGCGAAGGCGCCGCGCGATCGCATCGTCATCGCGGAGAGCGCCGTGCAGTCGAGGGCGCAGGGCACCGCGGCGGAGCTCGCCGGCGCGGACGCGATCCTGGTCGGCTCCGCGCTGATGCGGGCGAGCGATCCCGTCGCGAAGCTCTCGGAGCTGATCTCGCGGCCGCTCGTGAAGGTCTGCGGGCTGACCCGCGAGGAGGACGTGGCCGTCGCGGCCGAGGCCGGCGCCGATCTCTGCGGCTTCATCCTCGTCGACGCGAGCCCGCGCCGCGCGCCGGAAGTCTTGCCGGTTCCGGACGAGGTGCTCAGCGTGGCCGTCTTCGTCGGCGAGACCGAGGAGACGGGCGCCGACCTCGTCCAGCTCTACGAGTCGGAGCCGGGCCGCGTCCGCGGCCGCGACGCCGTGCTGATGCGGGAGTCCGAGGTCGTCGCGAAGGTCGTCGACCTCCCGTGGCAGGAGGGCGACCCGTCGCACCTCGCGCGTGCGCGCGCCGTCGAGGGCCGCGTGATGCTCGCGGGCGGGCTCGGGCCGGAGAACGTGCGCACGGCGATCGAGGAGGTGCAGCCGTGGGCGGTGGACGCGAGCTCGAGCCTCGAGGTCGAGCCGGGGATCAAGCACCACGACCGGGTCAGGGCGTTCGTGGCGGCTGCGAGATGACGGCGGTGCGCACCTTCGGCGAGTACGGCGGCCGCTACGTTCCGGAGACGCTGATCCCGGCGCTCGACGAGCTCGAGGCGGGCTGGGCGGAGGCGCAAGCGGACCCGTCGTTCGCCGCGGAGCTCGACGACCTGCGGACGCGGTATGCGGGCCGGCCGACGCCGCTCACGCTCGCGGAGCGCTTCGCGCCCGGCAAACGGATCTACCTGAAGCGGGAGGACCTGCTCCACACCGGGGCCCACAAGCTGAACAACGCGCTCGGCCAGGCGGTGCTGGCGCGGCGGCTGGGCAAGCGGCGGATCGTCGCCGAGACGGGCGCCGGGATGCACGGCGTCGCGGCGGCCACCGTCTGTGCGCGGTTCGGCCTCGAGTGCGTCGTCTACATGGGCGAGGAGGACATGCGCCGCCAGCAGCCCAACGTCCAGCGGATGGGCCTGCTCGGCGCCGAGGTGCGGGCGGTCGACTTCGGGACGAAGACGCTGAAGGAGGCGACGAGCGAGGCGATCCGCGACTGGATCACGAACGTCGAGACGACGCACTACCTGATCGGCTCGTGCGTCGGACCGGCACCGTATCCGGAGCTCGTCGCCGAGTTGCAGGCCGTCGTCGGCCGCGAGGCCCGGGAGCAGATCCTGGCGGCGGAGGGGCGGCTGCCGGAGGCGGCGCTCGCGTGCGTCGGCGGCGGATCGAACGCGATCGGGCTGTTCAGGGGGTTCGTCGACGATCCGGAGGTGCGGCTGGTGGGCGTCGAGGCCGCGGGCGCGGCGTCGCTCGGAACCGGGCGTCGCGGCGTGCTCCATGGAAGCCGCTCGTCGATCCTCGCCGACGAGGACGGCCAGATCCTCGACGCGCACTCGATCTCGGCGGGGCTCGACTATCCGGGCGTCGGCCCGGAGCACGCGGCGCTGCGGGACTCCGGCCGGGCGCAGTACGTGGCCGCCACGGACGAGGAGGCGCTCGCGGCGTTCCAGCGGCTCGCGGCGACGGAGGGCATCATCCCGGCGCTCGAGCCCGCCCACGCGCTCGCGCGCGCGGCCGACCTCGACGCGGAGCTGGTCGTGGTGTGCCTCTCCGGCCGCGGCGACAAGGATCTCGCGGAGGCGCTCGCCCACCTGTGAGCGCGGCGGAATCGAGCGACCGGCGCCGACACCCCCACCCTGGGTGGGGGAAGGACCCCTTTCCCTCGCGATCGAGCCTATCGCGGAAAAACGCACGCGTCTGTGCCGATTCCGTGTCAACTCTGCATCGGCGGGTCTCGTGAAGGCGCTCGTCATCTACCTGATGGCCGGGCCGGACACGGCCGAGCTCGCGCACGCGGCCGTCTCGGGCGGGGCGGACGTCGTCGAGCTCGGGTTTCCGTTCTCCGACCCGCTCGCCGACGGCCCCGTGATCCGTCGGGCCGCCGAGCGGGCGCTCGCCCGGGGCATGCGGACACGTCCCTGCCTCGAGTGCCTGGCGGAGACGCGCGCCCGCGTCGGCTCGGAAACCCCCCTCGTCCCGATGACCTACGCGTCGCTCCTCGAGGCGTACGGCTGGAACCGCTTCGAGCAGGACGCGCGGGCGGCCGGCGCGACGAGCATGATCGTCGCCGACCTCCCCGCCGGTGAGCGGCCCGAGCTCCGCCGCGTGCAGCTCGTCGCACCCACCTCGACCGACGAACGGCTCCGCGTCGCCGCGGCCGAGACGGACGGGTGGCTCTACCTCGTCACCCTCACCGGAACGACCGGCGCCCGCGACGATCTCTCCCCCGCTCTCGCCGGACTCGTCGAACGCGCCCGGCGGCTCGCCCCGGGGACGCCGCTCTACGCGGGCTTCGGCATCTCGACGCCCGACCACGCACGCTCGGCCGGGGCCCTCGCCGACGGCATCGTCGTCGGCTCGCGCGCGCTCCAGGTCGCGGAGGACGGGCCGGCCGCGCTCGAGCGGTACGTCGGGTCGCTCCGCTCCGCGCTCGACGCCCTCTGACGCGCCGGCGGCAACGTTGCTCGGCCGCGCAGTTCGGGCAAGACGACGCCGAGGTCGAGCGTAGCCGAACGCTGCGGGAAGGGGTTTCCGCGTCCGAGCGCGGGGCACCCGGAGTGCGAACGCAGAGCTGATCCGAAGCCCCGGGGGTCGCCAATGACGGTGCTGGACGCTCTCGCCCGGCGAATCGAGGACGCGTACGCGATGGAGCAGGATGGCCTCCGCCTCATCGACCGCCTGATCAGGATCTCGGACGACTCCCTCCTGCGGGCGGCGCTCGAGCGACACCGGCAGGAGAGCGAGCAGCAGGCCGAGCGCCTCCGGCAGCGCCTCGACGCCTGCGGCGTCGCGCCGTCGTCGCCGGCGAACGCCGGCGAGACGCGGCTCCCCGAGCTCCGTCCCGGCGATCAGCGCAGTCGGGGCGCGCGCTTCAGCTACGCGCTCGAGCACCTCGAGATCGCGACGTACGAGCTGCTCGAGCGCGCCGCCAGGCTCGCCGGCGACCGCCAGACCGCCCAGGTGGCCGCCCAGAACCGGCGCGAGGAGGAGGCCATGGCGCGCACCGTCGCCTCCCGCTGGGATCCGCTCGCCGAGCAGCTGATCGGCGACGCCCGCTAGCGGGAAAAGCGCACGAGGTTCTCGCAACAACCCCTCGAAAAGCGCTCGAAATCTGCGCACGACCGTGGTAGGTTCGATGCTCCCCCACCCGATCCGTCGGGAGCTCGTCCATACCACGTTCGACCCTTCGCGTACTCCTGCTCGCGTTCGCGCTGGCGCTGCCCGCCACCGCGAGCTCGGCCACGAGTCGACATCAGCTCGACGCGGGTCGAGCGCTGGAGGCCTACGCGGCGCTGGTCGCGGATTTCTCCGCGCCGCACGCGCTCTTCCACGACCCGGCAGGCGCGACCCGCTACTCGCAGGCCTGGCCGTTCTCGCAGGCCGTGTCGGCGACGCTCGCGGTCTCGGCCGTGCCGGGAACGGGGCCCGAGTTCCGCGACGACGCCGCCAGCCGGATCGCCGCGCTCGAGGAGTACTGGAACGGTCGGGCGGGTGGGTACGACTCCTCGGTGCGGCCGCCGTTCGGGCACGGAGGCGTCGAGTTCTACGACGACAACGAGTGGATCGGGCTCGCGCTCGTCCGCGCGCACGAGGTGCTCGGCGACCCGTCCCTGCTGACGCAGGCCGAGCGCGTCTTCGACTTCGTGGAGTGGGGCTGGGACCGGAGCCCCGGCCAGACGTGCCCCGGTGGCGTCTTCTGGAACCGCGACCCGCGGAACGCCGACCGGAACACGGTGTCGACCGCGAACGGCGCACTCCTCGCGCTCGAGCTGTACCGCGCGACGGCGAACCCCCACTACCTGCGCTGGGGCAGCAGGATGTACCGCTGGGTCACTCACTGCCTCCAGGGCTCCGACGGGCTCTACGCGGACCACTTCGACGGGCACGGCACCGTCGACGGGCGGACCTGGAGCTACAACCAGGGCGCGATGATCGGAACGGCTGTGCGGCTCTACCAAGTGACCGGCCGGCGCATGTACCTGCAGAGCGCGCAGCGGCTCGCCCGCGCGGCGCTTGCCCACTACACCGCCGACCGCTTCGCCGGCGAGCCCGGCTGCTTCGTGGCGATCTTCTTCCGGAACCTCGGGCTCCTCTCCGAGGTCGCGCCGGACCCGGCCTACCGCGCGGTCGAGCAGTCGTACGCCGACTCGCTCTGGCGCTCGGCGCTCGACGCGCACACGGGCGTCGTCGCCGAGTCGAAGCTGCTCGACCAGGCCGCGCTCGTCCAGCTCTACGCACAGCTCGCGGCCGCGTAGACTCCACGCGGCACCGCCGACGAGGACGGTTCCCATGTTTGGGATCGCGGTTCTCCGGCAACGGGCAGGAAGAGTCTGGCCCTGGCCGGGCTATCTACCCCTATGGCAATTCAGGCTCCCGAATCAGTCGTACGGGCCGGCTCTCCGCGGAGCGATACGACCCTCCGCCGCCGGCGGCCGAGCCGGTTCCTCAAGTTCGCCGCGGTCGGCGCGAGCGGCTACGCCGTCAACCTGCTCGTCTTCGGGCTCCTCGTCCACCTCGCGGGCGCCTCCGTGGCTGCGGCCGCCGTCGTCTCCTTCGTCTTCGCCGTCGGGAACAACTACCTCTGGAACCGCCTCTGGACGTTCCGCGACGCCCGCGCGGAAGGCGCCGTGCAGCAGGGGCTCCGGTTCCTCCTCGTCTCCCTCTGCACGCTCGGCGCGAACCTCCTCCTGCTCCATGCCCTCCTGCCGCTCGGCGACGTGCCGGCGCAGGCGCTCGCGATCGTGCTCGTGACGCCGCTCAGCTACGCGGGCAACCGGCTGTGGTCGTTCCGCCCGTTCGCGCCGAGCGAGCCCGACGACGAGCTGCTCGTCCGCGGCAGCGTGCCGGACGAGGTCGTCCGCGCCGTCGTCTGCGTGCCCACCTACAACGAGCGCGACAACCTCGAGCCGCTCCTCCGCACGCTCGGCGGCGCGCTCGGCCCGGACGACCGCGTGCTCGTGATCGACGACGCGTCGCCGGACGGAACGGGCCTGCTCGCGGACGTGCTCGCACGCGAGCTCGGCTACGTCGACGTCCTCCACCGCTCCGGGAAGAGCGGGCTCGGGCGGGCGTACGTCGCCGGCTTCCGGCACGCCCTCGCGCTGGGCGCGGAGCTGGTCGTCCAGCTCGACGCGGACTTCTCGCACGACCCGCGCGACGTCGCGAGGCTGCTCGAGGCATCCGAGACGGCCGACGTGGTCATCGGCTCCCGCTACGTCGCCGGCGGGAGCTCCGCCGGGCTCGGGCCACTCCGGCGGCTCCTCTCGAGGGGCGGTTCGCTCTACGCCCGCATCCTCCTCGGCCTGCCGGTCCGCGATCTGACCGGGGGATTCAAATGCTACCGCCGCGAGGTGATCGAGAGCATCGATCTCGACTCGATCGAGTCGAGCGGCTACGCCTTCCAGATCGAGACGACGTACCGCGCCGCGCGCGCCGGCTTCAGCGTCGCGGAGGTGCCGATCGCGTTCGGCGAGCGCTCGGTCGGCGAGTCGAAGATGCACCCCGGGATCGCGCTCGAGGCGGCGCGCCTCGTCCCAGCGCTGCGGCTCGCCGGCTGGCGGGCCGCCCTCGCGCGCTCGGGGCGGCTCTCCGGCTACGCGACGGTCGCCGCCTGGTGGGTCGGATCCCGCATGATCGTCCTCGTCGGGGTGCTCGTCGCCCAGATCGTCCGCTGGCCGCGGCACGGCTGGTACCCGTCGCTCTCGGAGCAGCCGTTCGCCCTGCTGCGCGCGTGGGACGGACGCTGGTACACGATGGTCGCCGAGCGCGGCTACCTCCTGATCCCGCACCACCAGAGCGACGCCGCGTTCTTCCCCCTCTACCCGATCCTGATCCAGCTCCTGCACGGCGTCGGGCTGTCGCGGTTCGCGGCCGGCGCCGTCCTCGCGAACGTCGGCTTCCTGCTCGGGCTCGTCGCGCTCTACGAGCTCGCCAGGACGTGGTTCGACGAGGCGGGCGCGCGGCGGACGGCGGTCTACGCGGCGATCTACCCGTTCGGGTTCGTCTTCTCGATGCTCTACCCGGAGGCGCTCGCGCTCGCGACGATGGCGCTCGCCGGCGCGTTCGCGGCCCGCGGACGCTGGCGCGCGGCCGGCATCGCAGCGGCGACCGCCGCCATGCTGCGACCCGAGGGGGCGTTCGTCGTGCTCCCGATCGCGGTGCTCGTCGTGCGCCGCTGGCGGTCGCTGCCGTTCGCCGAGCGCGGGCGTGCGCTCTTCGCCGCCGCGGCGGCCCCGGCCGCGATCGCCGGCCTCGCCGCGTACCAGAAGGTCGCCGTCGGAGACCCGCTCGCGTTCAGCCACGCGCAGGAGCAGTGGGGCCGCTGGTTCTCGATCGACGGCGCACGCCGCGCCGTCTGGGAGCTGACCCATGCCGCACAGCTCGATCGCGAGTGGCTGTGGCGCGACTTCGGCTTCCTCGTCGCGTACGTGCTCCTGCTCGTCGTCGCCTGGCGCGCCCGGGTCCCGCTCGCGTGGGTCGCCGTCGGCGCGCTCCTCGTCCTCCTGCCGCTCGAGAGCGGCTCGGTGACGTCGATCGGCCGGTTCGGGCTGCTCGCGCTGCCGGTCTACGGCGGCCTCGCCTGGCTCGGCCGCCGCCCCTGGGTCGACCGGACGCTGCGGACGGCCGGGCCGCTCCTGCTCGGCCTCGGCTCCGCGACGATCCTCTTCCACTGGCCGTGACGGGCGCCCTCCTCCGCCCCCTGCTCAAGGCGCTCGCCGGCGCGGCCGTGGTCGCCGCCGCGGCGTTCGGGCTCGCCGCGGCCGTCCTGCCGGAGCCGTCGAAGGCCGACCACGTCTCGCTCCGGCTGCTCGGGGTCCTCGAGCAGGGCCGCGGCCACGGCGCGACGATCCGGATCGGCGACGAGCGGCTGAAGGCGACGTGCACCGTCGTCGGGCGCGGCAACGTGATCGAGCTGAGCAGCGGCGAGCGCCTGCTCCTGAAGGGCACGCAGGTGCACCGGCTGGTCGGCCCGCGGAACGCGTCGACGCGCGAGCTCGCATCCGTCCGGGAACGCGAGCTCCTCGCCGTGAAGGCGGACCTCGCCGGCAGCTACGCCCTCTACGCGCAGGAGCTCCTCCGGCGGCTGCGGCACGTCGCCGACCCGCCGCTCGTGACGACGGTGTTCAGCGGCGTCCGGGCGTACCGGATCGTCCTGTCCGCCGCGCCCCTCGTCGAGCTGACCGTGACGCAGAAGACGCTGCGTCCGCTCGCCGCCCGCTACGCCTCCGCCGGCGTCGTCGCCACGAGCGTGCTGCACCCGCCGCCGGTGCGCGCGCTCGCGTCGGCGAACGCTGCCCAGGGCTGCTGAGGCCGAGTCAGACCTTCGGGAGCGGCGCGGCGGCGAGCCACGCGAGCAGGCTGAGCGAGCCCGCGTGCGACCAGAGCAGTCCGCCCTGGTACGGCTTGCCGCTCCAGTCCTTCAGGAAGAGACCGTTCGTCGAGCGGGCGTTCGCGAGCGCGCGCTTCGCGTTCCGGTAGGCGAGCTCGTACCAGCGCGGATTCCTGTCGTACGCGTAGAGGTCGAGCATGAAGCGCAGGTAGATCCCGTCCGAGACCGGGTTCCAGTTCGCGTCGGCGGGAAAGGCGACGAGCGACGCGCGGGCGAGCCGCTCGGCCTTCGCGCAACCGGCCTTCGAGCCGGTGATCCGGCAGAGCTCGAGCTCGGCGCCGATCATCATCCCCTCGACGTAGTCCATGACGACGTCCGAGGTCGCGCTGCGCTGGTAGAGGCTCCGCTGGCTGTTCCAGGAGTGCGAGTCGGCCCAGGCGACGAGCCTCCGCGCCCACGTCAGGTAGACCGGCTTGCGCGTGATTCGGTAGAGCTCGGCGCCGACGAAGGCGGCGGCCGCGAGCGGCTCGGCGGTCTTGTGGTGGTGCTGCGTGTCCCACCAGACGCCGCCGCCCCCGGCGTCCCAGCCCTTCCGGACGATGAAGTCGAACGCCTTCGTCGCGTCGGCGAGGTAGGCGCGGTCGCCGGTCGCCCGGTAGGCGTCGAGGAACGCGATCGCCCACCAGCCGTCGTCGTCGAAGTACGTGTCGACGGGCCGGTTCGTGCCGGGGTAGTACGCGTAGCCGGAGACGCTCGGGTTCCAGTAGCGCCGGGCGCCGGTCGCGAACGCGCGTACGGCCGCCTTGTTCGCCGCGGTCGGCTCGGCGATCGCAATCGCATTCAGCGTCTCGAACAGCGGGAAGGCCGTCCAGAGCCTGGCGAGCGGCTTCGGCCGGTTCCAGCCCGGGTCGAGCCGGTCGCGGTACCACTTCGCCTTCCCGTCCCACCAGTAGCGCTTCGCGGCCGCGACGCCGGTCTTCGCGGCCTGCAGGAAGGTCGCCCTGTCGGCGGCCAGCTGCGGAGGCCCCGGCAACGCGGCCGACGCCGGTCCTGAGAGAGCGAGCGCGCAGAGCGCGGCGACGCCGATTGTCCTTCCACTTCGCATCGAGAGCGACCCTCCGGGCCAGGGTACCCAGGGACGCCCGCGTCCGAAACGTCCGGACCTACGCGAAGAGCGTCAGCTCGGGCTCGCGCTCGCCCCGCAAGAGGCCGAGGTCGACCTCGACGCACGCGATCCCGCGCGACTCGGCGAGCGCCCGCGCCTGCGGCTTCAGCGACTGCGCCGCGAGGATCCCGCGGCACTCGATCTTCGCCGGGTCGAGGCGGATGAACTCGAGGTAGCGGGAGAGTTGCTCGACCGCCTCGATCGTCCCGATCCGCTTGATCTCGACGGCGACGAAGCGATCGTCCGCGTCGCGGCAGAGCAGGTCGACCGGCCCGACTTCGGTCGGCCACTCGCGCCGGACGAGCCGGAGCTCCTCGCCGAGCGCCGACGGCCGGGCCGCGAGCTCGAGCTGGAGGTCGCGCTCGACGCCGTCCTTCTCGAGGGCGGCGGCCTCGCCCATCTCGTGGTCGACGTCGCTCAGCACCTCGTGGAGCCGGATCTCGAGCCGGTCCTCCGTCTTCCCCTGCCGCTTGCGGACGACGAGCACGCCGCCGCCCTCCTCGATCACGGTGGGTGGCGTCATCCAGTTGAGCGGCTTGTAGCCGCCCGCGTCGGCGTGCACGAGCACCGACCCGTCGGCCTTGATCATCAGGAGACGCGTCGACTCCGGCAGGAAGGCCGTCAGCCGGCCGGTGTACGAGACCTCGCAGCGGGCGACGATGAGCCGCACCCGCGGCACCCTACTGTCCTTTTCGGACATAGGAGAGACCCGGCGCTTGCTGGATCTCCCCGCTTCGGGGGAGGGATGGTCACGCGGCGACGGCCTAGACTGGCTGGCCGTCCTGCCCCCCGAGACAGAGGAGAGTGCACCGTGGACGAACGGCGTCGGACTCGTTTCGTGCTGCTCGCGACCGTCGCCGCCGTCGCGGCCGCGGGCGGCGCCTACGCGGCGGTCGACACCGCCGCCGCACCGAAGGCGGCCGTGCGGGCGGCGCTCGCCGCGAAGGACGATCCGATCGGCGCCAGAGGGCGGACCCTCGGCCTGAGCCGGGTCACGATCCCGGCCGGAGTGCGGCTCGCCCTCCACCACCATCCGGGCACCCAGGTCGCCTTCATCGCCAGGGGAACGCTCACCTACACCGTCCGCGCCGGCCAGGTGTCGGTGATGCGCGGCGCGGCCGACGGACACCCGAAGCTCGTCCGCCGGATCACCGCCGGCCACACCGGGCTCATCCGCGCCGGCGAGTGGCTCGTCGAGCAGCCGATGACGATCCACCGTGCTGCGAACCGGACGTCGAAGCCGGTGGTCGTCTACCTCGCCACCCTGTTTCCGATCGGCAGCCCGCCGTCGGTGCCCGCGAGGTAGGCCTGGACGTGCCGAGGCCGCCCGTCCGGGCGGCCTCTAACAGGAGTTCCGCGTGGGGCCGAGCTTTAGCTTCCGCTGCGCTGCTCTCCTGTCCGCCGTGCGGAGTTCGGCGGCAACCCTCGCAGTAACGTTACTACCTTCATCGGCCGCCGTCACCCTCGCTTGAGGTTGCCGACGCCGAACGGGTTACACGCGCCCGGTGTCCCGCCGGTAGGCCCGCGCGGCGAGCACGCCGAGGCCGACGCTCCACGCGGCGACGACGAGCCAGCCACGGCCGCCCCAGGCATCCCCGCCGATCGCGACGTGGCCCGCCTGGACGAGCCAGAAGGACGGAAGCGCCTGCGCGACGACGTGCATGGCGCCGCTCCTGATCGGGAACCAGACGCCCCCGAGCAGCGCGAATGCGGCAGTCGTGCCGCCGAGCGCGGGGCCGATCGACTCCGAGCTGACGACGTGCCCGATCGCGATCCCGAGCGCGGCGAACGGCACGAGCCCGACGAGGATCAACAAGACCGTCTTCGCCCACTCGCCGGCCGTGAGCCGGACGCCGAGCGTCGTCCCTGCGATCGCGAGCGCGACGATCGTCGCCAGCGCGAGCAGGTACGCCGTCAGCACCTTCGTCCGGAAGTACGCGCGCGGCGACAGCGCCGTGAGCCTGAGCTGCCGGTTCCAGCCGACGGCACGCTCGGCGGAGATCCGCGCGCCGGCGCCGATGACGGCGTTCATCGTGCCGAAGGAGATCAGGCTGACCATGAAGTAGACCGGCGCCGAGATGCCGGAGCCGCCGAGATCGTGCACATGCCGGTTCGGGCCCGCGATCGCGAAGTAGAGGACGATCGGGAACCCGAGCGAGAAGACCATGAACCGGCGGTTCCGGAACGTCCGGAGCAGCTCGTAGCGGGCGTACTCGCGGACGTTCACGCGGCCTCCGCCTCCGTCTCGGCGACGAGCTCGAGAAACGCCTGCTCGAGCCCGGCGCCGGCGATCTCGATGTCGCGCGCGTCCGGGAACTCGGCGAGGAAGGCCCTGATCGTGGCGTCCGAGTCCGTGCAGACGAGGGACACCGCTTCGCCGCGGCGCTCGGCCCGTGCGACGCCGGGGAGGCGGACGAGGCGCTCCTCGGCGACGCCAGGAAGCGTCGCCCGGATCGTGCGCTGCCCGACCATCGCCTTGATCTCCGTCGTCGGGGCGTCGGCGACGATCCGGCCGGCGGCCATGAGGACGGCCCGGTCGGCGTAGACGTCGGCCTCCTCGAGGTAGTGGGTCGCGAAGAGGATCGTCTTCCCGCGCGCCGCGAGGCCGCGCATCGTCGTCCAGAAGTGGCGACGCCCTTCGACGTCCATCGCGACCGTGGGCTCGTCGAGGACGAGCAGGTCGGGGTTGCTGACGAGCGCGGCGGCGAAGCGAACCCGCTGCGTCTGGCCGCCGGAGAGCTTCTGCGTGCGCTGCGCTGCGATGCTCCGGAGACCGGTCAGCTCGAGCACGTCGTCCACGTCGAGCGGCCGCGGGTAGAGCGCGGCCATCATCGCGACGAGTTCCCGCACCGAGAGATCGCGGAGGAGCCCGCCCGTCTGCAGCATCGCGCCGACCGCGCCGCCGCGGATCGCCTCCGAGGGCGGACCGCCGAAGACGGAGACGGTCCCGCGGTCCGGCGGGAGCAGGCCGAGCAACATGTCGATCGTCGTCGACTTGCCGGCACCGTTCGGACCGAGCAGCGCCACCGTCTCGCCCGGCGCAACCGAGACGTCGATCCCGCGCACGGCACGAACCACCCCCTGCGGCGTGTGGAACGACTTCTCGAGCGCGTGCAGCTCGATGCCCGAAGACACCGCCTTCCCCCCGTTGCCCGTCACGCCCTCATCGTGCCCGGACCGCGCGGCACGACCGACCGGTTCCAACACCCCCACCCAAGGGTGGGGGTAAGGACCCCGTTCCCTCGGGATCGAGCCTACTGCGGAAACACGCACGGAGCTGTGCCAATTTCGTGCCGATTTCGTCACGGGCCGGCCACTGCGATCCGGCGACCCGGCGAACCGGCGGTGCCGGCGGCGATCGGACGCCGCCCGCGCCGGGCCACGCGACGAGCTCAGACCGGCACGGCGGCCTCGAGCCGCGCGAGCCGGCGTTGCTCGCGGTCGATCTCGGTGGAGTAGCGAGCGAGCTCGTCCGGCCGCGCGCCTGCCGCTTCGCGGACGGCCCGCGCATAGACGAGGCCGGTGATCCGGAGCTGGAGGCGGCGGAGCTCGGCAGGGCTCGGATGCTGGCTCATCGAACGACTCCCTTCTGGACGGCGGGGGACGACCCCCGAAGCGAACCGTGCTCACCTGTGAAACCGCTGAGCGCCGGCCGCGAGATCAGTTGGAGGCGACGGCCGGCAACTCGACGAAGAACGTCGAGCCTCGCCCTTCGGCCGAGCTCACCCAGATCCGGCCGCCCATGCGCGTGACGAACTCCCGGCTGATGTAGAGCCCGAGCCCGGTGCCGCCGACGCCGCGCGTGAGCTCGGGATCGAGGCGGTAGAACTTCTCGAAGATCCGCTCCTGCTCCCCCGGCGGGATGCCGAGGCCCCTATCGGTCACTGCGAGCCGCACCGAGCGTTCGCGCGCTGCGATCGCAACCTCGATCGCCCCGCCGCCGGGGGAGTACTTGATCGCGTTGTCGACGAGGTTGACGAGCACCTGGCGCAGCTTCACGGGGTCGCAGAGCGCGTGCGGCGGCCGGTCCGGCGGGTCGACGGCCAGGACGATCCCGTCCGCGACCCGCGTCTGCTCGAGCTCGATCACCTCGCGCGCGAGCGCGGCGACGTCCCAGCTCTCGAGGTCGAAGCCGATGCTCTCCTCGTCGAGCCGGGAGGCGTACAGGATGTCGTCGAGGATGCGGGCGAGGCGCTCGGACTCGCTGTCGATGACGCGCAGGAGCGCCCGTCTCGTGTCCTCCTCGACGTGGCGGTGCAGCAGCGTCTTCGTCGCTCCGAAGACGCCGGCGAGCGGTGTCCGAAGCTCGTGCGACACGGTCGAGAGGAAGTCGCGCCGCGCCTTCTCGAGGTGCTCCGACTCCGTCACGTCGCGAAAGGCGTAGACGACGCCGTCGCCGGTCGCGACTCCCGAGATCGCGAGCCACAGCTCGCGGTTTTCGACCTCGACCGGCAGCGCCTCGCGGCGCCCGACGCCGACCGGCTCCTCCGTGATCGAGATCCGCTCGCGGAGCTCGCTCCAGCCCCGCACGAGGTCGCCGACGCGGCGCCCGAGCGCCTCCTCGGCCGGAATCCCCATGATCCTCGCGGCGCCGCGGTTCCACAGCATGACCCGTTCGTCGAGGTCGACCTGGACGACGCCGTCGCCGACGTGGGCGAGCACGGACGCGGCGTCGGCGCGCTCCTGCACCTGCGCGTACAGCTGGGCCCGCTCGAGCGCCTGCCCGCACTGCGCCGCGAGCGCGACGAGCAGCCGCCGCTCGCCCGGCTCGAACACACGCGGCTCGCGGAAGTTGAGGACGATCGCACCCGTCGAGCGGCCGGCGACCGCGAGCGGAACGACGGCCATCGCCTCGAACCCCGACGCGCGGTAGTTCTCGTCGAGCGACGGGTACGCGGCGGCCACCGCGGCGGCCGACTCGAACCAGAACGGGCGCTCGTCGAGCACGGCGTCCGTCGTCGCCCTGCCCCGCTCGAGCGGCGTGGAGACGTACTCGGCCTCGAGGCGCGGCTGGTAGCCGACGGCGGCGAGCCTCCGCAGCTCCCCCCGTTCCTCGTCGACGACCGAGATCCAGCCCGCGGCGGCGCCGAGCGCCGCCGCTCCCTCGCCGACGACGGTCCGCGCGATCCTGGACGTCGTCAGCGCTCGCGCGAGCGCCTCGGTGACGGTCTGCAGCCGTTCGGCTGCGTCCCGGGCGCGCTGCTCCGCCTCGTGCAGGAGGCCGTTGTCGGCGGCGAGCGCCGTGCGGCGCGCGACGTCGGCCGCGAGCTCGAGCTCGGCGTCGGCGTACGAGCCGCCGGCGAAGACGATCGCACCGATCGTGCGGCCGCGAGCGTGCAGGGGCAGGGTCAGCGCCCGGCCCGAGGCTGCAAGCTCGGGCGCGCCCGTCTCGGCGACGCGTCTCAGCGCCGACTCGTCCTCGGCGACGGCGACGCCCGCCTTCGCGACGAGCTCGAAGCGCTCGTCGTGCTCGACGTGCACCGTGCACGCGTCGCCGAGAACGCCGACGGCGAGCTCGGCCAGCTCCTGCAGCGTCCGGCGGTAGTCCAGCGACTGGCCGAGGATCTGGCTCGCCCGAGCCAGGAACGCCGCTCGCGCTTCCGCGCGCCGGCGCTCGGTGACGTCCTGGAAGAACCAGACGCGAGCCGCGGAACCGCCGTCAGGGTCGGGGAGCGGCGCTCCGTGCACGTCGAACACGCGCATGTCGGCGAGGACGAGCTCCTCGCGACGCCCGTCTCCGGCGGGAAGCCGGTCGAGGAAGCTCGGCGAGCCGGCGAGCCTCGTGATCGCCGCGACGACCGCATCCTGCGGAGCGCCCGGCGGCACCCCCCAGAGCTCGCCGAACGCACGGTTGAACGAGACGATGCGACCCGCTGCCGAGACGACGAGGATGCACTCGCTCGGGGCGTCCAGGAGGGACGCGTGCCGCTCGAGCTCGGTCTCCGCCTGCCGGCGGGCGATCTCGAGCGCGACGAGCGTGCCGATCGTCTGCGCGAGGCGCACCTCGGTCGGCGTGAAGCGGTGCGGCTCGTCGAAGTAGACCACGAACGTGCCGAGGAGCCGGCCGCCGACGACGAGCGGGAAGAAGCCGAGCGACCGGATTCCCTCCGCCTGGACGACGGGCGCGAGCGCTGCGAGCGAAGGCTCGGCGGCGACGTCCTCGACGAGCACCGGCTCCGGATCCTGCGTCTCCCGGGTCCACGGCGTGTGCCCCTCGGTAAAGCGACGGTAGGCGTCCGACAGGCCGCGCCAGGCCCTGAACCGGATCACGTCGTCGTGGTCGAAGAGCAGCACCGACCCACGGTCCGGCGAGAGCGTCTCGTCGAGGCAGTCGAGGGCCGCCGCGTACGCCTCGGCCTCGCTCGTCGCGTGCGCGACGGCCTCGCTCAGCCGGGCGAGGCTCGCAAGCTGATCGACTGGCTCCCGCCGGAGCGCCTCGACCTGGTTTCGTCGTTGCACGTGACCTGCCCTCGCCGGCTGAGAAGGGAGGCCAGGACTGTACTCGGTCGCACGGCGGGTCAGCGAGCCGTGAGTCCGAGCACGAGCTCCGCGGTCTCGAGCGGCACGTCGAGCTGTGGGCGGTGCCCGACGCCGCCGAGCACGACCCAGTCGGCGTGTGGAGCCACTCGCCGGTGAAGCGCGCGGCCGCGGAAGGCACGGGAGGCGCCTGTCGTCGCTGCCCCAGACGACGCGGACCGGACGCGTGATCCGTCCGGCGTCGAGGCTCCAGCCGTCCCGGAGCGCGGCATCGAGCATCGGCCGCGTGCTCGAAGCTCGACGCGAACAGCTCGGTCACCCCGCGACGGCCCTCGAGCGTCGCGACGAGCTCGTCGGCGTGGAGCGCGGCGTCCCGCAGCCCCTCCTGCATCGACGTGAAGTGGTCGACGAGCATCGCCGCGAAGGAGTCGTCTCCCCCGGCCCAGCCGCCCGCCGGGGCGAGGCAACCGATCCGGCTCTCCCCCGCTCGGCCAGGCGCAGCGCGACGAACCCGCCGAGCGAGTTGCCGACGAGGTGCGCCGTCTCGAAGGCCGCCCGGTCCATCGCGCGCTCGACCGCGGCCGCGACAGCGGCGACGCCCGCGTCGCCGGCGAAGCGAGGGCCGCCAGCGTGTCCGAGCAGGGTCGGCGCGAGCACGTCGTGGTGTCGCTCGAGCCTCCCGGTAACGACCAGGCGAGGAGGCCGTACTTGCGGCCGCGTTCGCGGCCGTTGTCCTTTGCTCGTACAAGGCGAGCCGCCGTCAGCGCTCTTCGGAGGCGGAATACCGGCGGCCTCGCGTGCTGGATGAAAGACGACCCGGCCGCGCGGCGGCCGGCGAGTGCGGCGTCGCGAGCCGCGAGCTCCCGCGAGACGTTTGGAGACGCCGCGCTAGAGAGGCTCCGTCAGGTAGCGCTGGAACGTCGGCGCGAGGAGGTCGAGCACCTCGTTGGGCGGCGCCGACGCGAGCGGCTCGACGAGGACGACGTAGCGCGCGAGCGCGACCCCGACGACCGTGGAGCCGACGAGCACGGCGCGCAGCTCCGGCCGGTCGTCCGTCACCGCCCGGGTGAGCAGCCCGAGGTCGCGCGTCACCGTCTCGCGGACGAGCGCGGCGGCGTCCGGATGCGACGTGGCCGAGCGGATGCGCCCGAGCACGACCGTTCTCGTCTCCGGGTTCTCGAGAACGCCGACGACGAGCTCGGCGAGGCGCCGCCCGACCGAGTCGCGCGGGCCGTCCGCGAGCTGCGCGATCCGGCCCGAGACCGCCGGCGGCAAATCCATCACGGTCCGGAAGAGCTCCTCCTTCGAGCCGTAGAACCGGATCACGAGCGCCGCGTCGACGCCGGCCGCCGAGGCGATCCCGCGGATCGTCGTCCGCTCGTAGCCGCGCTCCGCGAACTGCGTGCGGGCCGCGCGGGCGATCGCCTCGCGCGTCGTCGACGGCCCGGGCCGGCGGCCGCTGCGCTTCGGGCTTGACGAACGCATTCTCATAAGTCTACACTCGTTGACATCAACGTGTGTTGACTTCGAAGGAGGCGAGGATGCACCGGACGGGCTTGCTCCAGGACGAACGTCGGCGGCGGGGTGCGGTGCTCCGCGTCATGTGCCTGGCCCTGATGATGGTGGTCGCCGCGGTCGCGAGCCTGAACGTCGCGCTGCCGGGGATCGCACGCGATACGGGCGCGTCGCAGACGCAGCTCCAGTGGATCGTCGACGCGTACGCGCTCGTCTTCGCCGCGCTCCTCCTGCCCGCGGGGGCGATCGGCGACCGGTTCGGGCGCCGTCAGATCCTCGCCGGCGGGCTCTTCCTCTACGGCGCCGCGTCGCTCGCCGCGGTCTTCCTCCACAGCGCGGCCGAGCTGATCTCGCTGCGCGCGTTGATGGGCGCCGCCGCGGCGTTCGTGATGCCGGTGACGCTCTCCGTGATCACCACGATCTTCCCGCCCGAAGAGCGCGGCAAGGCGGTCGGGACCTGGGTCGGCGTCGCGGCCGGCGGCGGCGTGCTCGGGCTCGTCACGTCCGGCGTGCTGCTCGAGTGGCTCGCGTGGCCCTCGGTGTTCGTCCTCAACGTCGTGCTCGCGTCGCTCGCCCTCGTCGGCACGCTCGCGATCGTCCCCGCGACGCGAGAGTCGCGCCCGCCGCGCCTCGATCCGGTCGGGACGATGATCTCGGTCTGCGGCCTTGCCGGGCTCGTGTTCGGGATCATCGAGGGGCCGTCCCGCGGGTGGAGCGATCCGTTCACCGCCGCCGCGCTCGGCGCGGGCGCGGCCGCGCTCGCCGCGTTCGTGGCGTGGGAGCTTCGCCGCCGGGAGCCGATGCTCGACCCGAGGAACTTCCGGCTCCGCGGCTTCGGCGCGGGCTCGCTCTCGATCTCCGTGCAGTTCTTCGCCGCCTTCGGCTTCCTGTTCCTCGCGCTGCCGTACCTGCAGCTCGTGATGGGCTACTCGCCGCTCCACGCGGCTGCCGCGATCCTGCCGATGGCCGCGGTCGTGATCCCGCTCTCGCGGTTCGCTCCGGGAGTCGCCGGACGGGTCGGCGTCCGCGTCTCCGGCGCGACGGGGCTCGGGCTGATGGCGACGGGCTTCGTCGTCCTCTCCCGCCTCGACGTCGGCTCGTCGTACTGGCACTTCCTGGCGGGCCTGCTCCCGTTCGGCGCCGGGATGGCGCTCGCCGGCGCGCCGGCGACGACCGCCATCGTGGCCTCGCTGCCGCGGGAGAAGCAGGGCGTCGCGTCGGCCGTCAACGACGTCTCGCGCGAGCTCGGCGGCGCGCTCGGCATCGCCGTCCTCGGCAGCCTGCTGAACAGCGCCTACCGCTCCGGGATCGACAGCGCGACGTCGGGACTCCCGGCGTCTGTCGCCGACCGGGCGCGCGGCTCGCTCGCCGCCGCCGAGCAGATCGCTATGCACCTCGGCCCGCGCGGCCACGAGCTCGCCGTGCACGCGCAGAGCGCGTTCCTCGACGGCCTCTCGCGCGGGCTCCTCGGCGGCGCGGCGGCACTCGTCGTCGGCGCCGTGTTCGTGGCGCTGCGCGCGCCGGGCCGGGCCGAGTCGCGGGCGAACGCGGGAGCGACGGGCGCAGCCGTCAGCGCCTGACGAGCGACCAGATGCTGGCCGCCGGAATGCCCTCGAACCCCTGGAGGAACGCCTCGGGAGCGTGCGCCCAGGCGGCCGGCTGGAGCTCGAACCACGTCCGATCGGGCGTCGGCTCGAAGAGCTCGTCGAGCTCGAGGCCGGCCGCCGCGAACGCGCGCAGGTAATCGCCGGGCAGGTGTGGGTAGGAGCGCACGAAGCCCCACGTGCCGCCCGAGTCCGTGAAGGCGCCCTGGCCGCCGAGCTGGACGAGGAACGGATGGAGGTTCGTGACGACGACGCGGCCGCCCTGCCTCGCCGCCCGGGCGAGCTCCGAAACGGGCGGCCCGAGCTCGGCGCTGTGCTCGAGCGCGAGGCAGCAGACGACGACGTCGAAGCTCGCGTCCTCGACGGGCAGCGCCTGGAGCCGCCCCTCGACGAAGCGGGCGCCGGGCACGCGTCTGCGCGCGAGCTCGAGCATCTCGGGCGTCGTGTCGACGCCGACGACGTCGTGTCCGGCCGCCGCGAGGTGCGCGGCGACGCGGCCGGTGCCGCACGCCGCGTCGAGGGCGCGTCCGGGCCGCAGCGACGCCAGCAGCGGGAGGAGCACCGTCTCCTCGAGGTGGATCAGCGGGTTCCCGGGCCGGTCGTACGTCTCCGACCAGGCGGCGTAGCCGTGCTCGACCGTGTGCTCGGGGAACGCGATCGGCTCGTCGAGCGCCGCGTCGTCGCTCGCGAGGAACCGCCGCAGGCCGGCGACCCGGTCCGCCGCGTTCTCGTCGGAGCCGGTGATGACGCCGCGCAGGAGGGCGAGCCCCTCGATCCCGAGCACGAGCTCCCGTCGCGTGCTGCGCCGCGTCAACTCAGCGGAGGTCGTCGAGGACGTACACGTCGGGCCGGCAGTAGCCCGGCTCGTTCGGGCGCTGCATGATCACGCCCTCGACCCAGGGGCGGTAGCCGCGCGCGAGCAGGCGCCGGTACGCGTCGTGGCGGGCGGTGTTGACCCCGGCGACGACGCGGCCGAGGCGGCGTTGCGCCGCGAGCGCTTCGCAGGCGTCGAGCAGACGCTCGAAGCGATCGCCGGCGCCGGCTCCCGGGCGCGCGGCCGCGAACTTCACGAAGCACGTCCCGCTCCCCGCTTCCCCGGCGCCGAGATGGCAGACCGCGAAGGCGCCCTCCTCGAGGATCACCGTGTCGCCCACCCCGAGCTCGTGCGCCGCCTGGATCTCGTGCGCCACGTCGAGGCCGTCGAAGATGGCGTCCGTCACCCTTCGGCACGCGTCGAGCAGCGCGGGGCGACCGGCGCCGGGAGCGCCCGCGTAGGTCGCGGCCCGGAGCTCTCCGGGCGCCGGCGCGACGACCTTCGCGAGCACGGGCGTCAGGTACTGCGGCCAGAAGCCGAACTTCTGGTAGAGGCCGATGTGCCTCGGGCTGTGCGGAAACGTGAAGAGCCCGGCGAGCCCGACCCCCCACTCCGCGAACAGCGCGACGACCGGCTCGAGCAGCCGGCTCGCCACCCCGCGGTTCCAGTGGTCGGGGTGGACGCTCAGAGGCCCGAAGAAGCCGTAGCTCCCCCATCGCGCCGCGAGGTTCGAGCCGACGACCTCGCCGTCCAACTCGGCCGCGAAGGCCCAGCCGGGAGCGGCGGCGAAGCGCGGCCGCACGAGCTGGACGTCGCGGAACACCGTCAGCGGGTCGGCGGCGCCGAGGAACGTGCCGAACGCGAGCCGCATGATCCGGTCGGCGGCCTCGACGTCCCGCTCCTCGAGCGGCCTGATCAGGAGGTCGGAGATCGTGGTCCGGGATTGTGTTGCATCGGGTCGACCCGGGTGCACGTATCGCAGCGCTCAGAGGCAGCCGAACTGCGAAGAAGCCGGAAGAACCTCCGCGCCGGGGCGGGGGAGCGCGTACGCGACCAGCCGCCTCGGCTGCGTTGGCTCCTCCGGCCGGGCGAGTGTAACGCCGATGCCTCAGACGGTGATCGTGGTCTCGACGTAGAGGCCCTGCGGCCCGACCCTGAAACCGTCGGGCTGGGCGGTCCGGTCGGTGCGGCCGAGGCGGGTCGTGCGTTTGCCGAGATCCGCCAGGAGCTCGGGTTTCGGGATCTTGGGCCACATCGGGATCGTCTCCGTCGAGACCATGGCGCTGAAGCCGCCGAGCGTCGCGGTCGTCTCGTCCGTGGCTCCGAGTACCTGCCGGACGAAGGTCTTCGGGGTGCCGTTGTGGCTGCCGTGATGGCCGACCTTGTAGAAGGTCGTTCGTTCCAGCAGAAGGCGCCATTCAGGGTCGTCGAGGGCGGCTTTCCAGGTCCCCCATTGGGCGTCGCCGGGGAAGAGGAAGAGTGCTTCGCCGAGCTCGAAGACGAGCATCAGGCTGGTGCCGTTGACGGCGCGTTCGAGGGCGACCGCGAGCGCGAAGGGGTCGCTGGACCCGAGCCCGTCGACCGCTTCGATCTCGGTGTCGGTCATCGTCAGCTCGGGGTAATGGCCCTCGGCTGCGAACTCGTCCCGGCCCACCGTCCAGATGCGTCCGAACGGCGAGCGGCGCTCGCGCTCGGAGGGGGAGGTCTCGCGGAGGAGCGCGAGGTAGCTCTCGGCGGGCGGGGGGTTCAGGTCGCGGATCACGTCGGGGTCGCGGGAGGGTCCGAGGACATGGACGACGACGCCGGGCAGCGTCTGCGGCTGGAAGGTCGCCTCCGCGCGTTCTTCGGTCGGCAGGTAGAGACGCCTGGGCCTGCCGGCGAAGCCGCGGCGCAGCGTCTCGATGGCGGCCGCGTTGGTCGCCGAGTTCCTCGCCAGCTCGAGGGCGGGGGCGGCCGCGGCTGCAGGCAGCCGTTCGCAGGCTGCCTGCAGCCGCCTGGCGGCGTTGGTCTGCGCGTCGCGGATCCTGCGCGCTTCGGGATCCTTCGGATGCTCCGTCCACGGAAGCCAGACCTCGCCGACGTCGACCGTCTTCCAGCGCTCGTCGGCGAAGCCGGAGATGTGGTCCTGGTGCCGATGGGTCGCGATCACGAGGTCGAGGTGCGCGCGGCCGTCGCGGGTGACGTCGTCGAGGATCGTCGCCACGACCTGATCGATCGGGCGTCCACCGCGGCTGGCGAAGTGACGGCCGCAATCCACGAGGACGAGGCGGTCACCGTCATCGGCCGGGAAGGTGAGCAGGAAGGAATCCCCGAAGCCGACGTTGTACATGCGGATCTTGACCGCGCGACCGGCTGCGGGTGCAGTCATCCGAGGAGCCCCTCGTGCAGCATGCGGAAGTCCCGGATCTGCATCCGCTTGTCGTAGCCGGGGCCGCGGAGCCAGGCAGAGCGGGGATCCGCGAGCTCGAAGCTGTCCGCGTACTCGATCTGCTGGTTGCGCCGCTCGATCGCCTCCAGGTGCTTGTCTCCTCGTAGCTTCGGCGACACGAGCGGCTTGGAGATCACGTAACGGACTTCGCCGTTCGTCGACGCGATCACGGTCGTCCCGCCGCGGAAGGGAAGCCCGCCGAATTCGCTCAGTCGCTCGGTGCGCTCGATCTGGCCGAACTGGGCGACGAACTCGACTTGCAGCTCGCCGTTCCGGCCGATCCGGAACGTCGGGTGGAAGCCGATCACCTCGATCTTGCGGTCGGGGTCGAGGTCGAGCGCCCGCGTGATCGTCGGCTTGCTCGCCCAGGCATGGAGCTGCTTCGCCCACACCCGGCGCGACTCCTCGAAGCTCCTGGTCTCGTCGGTCTTGTCGAACGCGCCCGCCGCCTGCATCAGCAGCGTCCCCATCACCTGCTGTGTCAGGTCGATCGTGAGCCGCTGCTCCGGGCCCGGCCAGAGGAGCGAGCCCTCGGCGAGCGAGGCGACGTAGGTCGGGTAGATGCCTCTGAGCCGGAAGGCTTCGATCAGCGCGCGCCGCTCGCTCAGGCCGCGCTCGGCCATCAGGTCGAAGTCGGCGGTAACGAGCGCGCGCAGGTAGTCGCCGTAGCTGACGTCGACGGGCGGGAGGTAGTCGAAGGCGCGGATGCACATGGTCAGGATCGTCTGGGCGGCCGAGGAGGCCTCGTCGGCGATCCGGTTGACCAGGTCGGGATGCAGGTCGCCCTCCGGCAGCCGGCCGGTGCCGCCGGTGGCGATCCGCACGAGATCCTCGATCCGGCCGAGGTAACTCGTGAAGAACGCGTCGAAGACGGCGGCGACGAGGATCGAGCCGCGCTCGTGCGGCTCGAACACCGTCTCGTAGAGCCGGGCCTGACGGTAGAGCCGCTCGCTCTCGGCCGGGCTGCGGATCCCCTCCTGCGGCCGGTCGACCGCCGTACGCAGCGCGGCGCCACGGCCGGTCGCGTACCCGAACTGGGAGGCGAGCTCGACGAGCGGGTTCGGCGCGCGCAGATCGCCCCGGGTCTGCTGGATGACGTTCCGTAGCACCTCGGGGAAGGTGAAGTGCTGGAAGATGGCGACGATGTCCGAGAACCCCTCGTGGAAGGCGAGCACGTCGCGGTTGGAAGGCTCGAGGAAGTGCTCGCGCAACCGATGGACGAGCGCGTGCGTCATCTCGTGTGCGATCACGTCGTGCGAGAGGCAGGAGAAGACGGTCTGCCCGGGGAGATTCGGGCCGGGATCCTTCGTGTCGGCGGTGAAGTAGCCGAAGCGGATCGACTGGAACTTCGGGTCGAAGAAGGCGTTGGCGCCCCGGAAGGCGTGCGGCAGCAGGGTCAAGCCCGGGGTGAAGCTGCAGCGCGGATCGCGCCGGAACTCGACCCTGCGCCCGAGCGCACGGTCGAAGTTCTCGAGCACCTTCATCGCCACCGCGTAGACCATCTGCTGGTGGAAGCGCGGGTTCGTCTCCGACGGGTCGAGCCCGCCCTGCATCAGGATCGCCCGGTCGTCGAGGTCGACCGGCGCATAGTGGCGTCGCGTCGCGCCGTCGTAGTCGACGACCCTGATTCGCGATCCCCGCGGACCCGGCTTCAGGTTGAGCTCGTTCTCGACCTCGACCTCCAGCGTGCTGAACGGCGCCCGCCCCCGCATCGGGTCGAACGCGAAGATCTTCAGCGGCCGGCGCATCGGCGGCTTGATCGAAGACGCCGGCGACGAACCCGTCACGCGTGAGCTACCGGGAGAGGACACCCTTCCTCCCCGCTTCGAGCGGCGTAAGCAGCCGCTGCTTCTCCGTGTCCTTCATCGACGGCGCCGCAAGCATCTCGCGCCCGGGCACCCGCCGCAAGCCCCGAGTTGACATGCGTAGACAGCCTGTTACGATTGCCGCAAGTGTGAACCCCCGGCCTTCGGGCCGCCGCTTCGGCGGTTGTGGGTTTGCAGGTGGGAGCGCCTCGTGCGCTCCCCTTTTCATCCGAGGTCCGCCAGGAACGCCCGCGGTTCGCCAGAACGGCAGGCGTGGCGCCAGTCGTCCTCCGTCATCGAGACGGACGGAGCTCAGGAAGCCGAGCGTGCCCTGAGCGCCGCGACCCGATCGAGGCTCGCCTGCGGCCACACCCTCGGCAGGTCGTAGAACTCCTCGAATGCCGGCACGCCGTCCGGCAGCGAGACCCAGCCCACCCTGGAGCGCGTGTAGATGTGCACGTCCGGGACGATCCCGCGCGGGTCGTCGAGCGTGCCCGCCCGAACGAACCGCACGTTGGGGCTCGTGTAGAGGCTGTAGACCGCAATCTGACAGAGGGGGCACCGGTAGACGACCTGCTCGCTCCCGTCGTCGCGCGGGACGGCAACCGGCTGCGGCTCGCCCACGAGCACCTCCACCCGGTCGGCCTCGATCAGCAGGTTGATCACGAACGCGCTGCCGGTCTGCCGCTGGCAGTTCAGGCAGTGGCAGCAATGGACGAAGAGCGGCTCCGACTGAAGCCGGTAGCGGATCTCACCGCAGGAGCACCCACCCTCGCGCGCGACGCTCATGCTCTCCTCCTCGGGACGCGGACGACCGGACACTAACGGCCGCAGAACCGCGTCCCGGCGTTTGAGCCCACAAGTATCGTGTGCTCCGTGACCTCGCCCGCCGAGCACCCCAAGCGGATCGGCTTCCTCTCGTTCGGCCACTGGCAGCCCGCGCAGTGGTCGCAGACGTGGACGGCGCGCGACGCGCTCGTGCAGACGGTCGAGCTCGCGGTCGCCGCGGAGGAGCTCGGCGTCGACGGCGCGTTCGTGCGCGTCCACCACTTCGCGCCGCAGCTCTCCTCGCCGTTCCCGCTGCTCTCTGCGATCGGCGTTCGGACGAGCCGGATCGAGATCGGGACGGGGGTCATCGACCTGCGCTACGAGAACCCGCTCTCCATGGCCGAGGACGCGGCGATCGCCGACCTCCTCGCCGGCGGGCGACTGCAGCTCGGCGTGAGCCGCGGCTCGCCCGAACCCGCGTACCGCGGCTTCGAGGCGTTCGGCTACCGGCCGCCGGAGGGGATGACCGACGGCGAGTACTCGCGCAGGAAGCTCGAGCTCTTCCTGGCCGCGATCGCGGGGGCCGGCGTCGTCCACGCCGACGCGGGCGGGCGCCCCGGGCCCGGCGCGCTCGCGATCCAGCCGCAGTCGCCGGGGCTCTCCGAGCGGATCTGGTGGGGCTCGGGCTCGCGCGCGACCGCTCCCTGGACGGCCGCCCAGGACCTGAACCTGATGAGCTCGACCCTGCTTCTCGAGGACACGTCGGTGCCGTTCGACGAGCTCCAGGCCGAGCAGATCGCGATCTACCGCGACGCGTGGAAGGAGGCCGGCCACCCGCGCACGCCGCGCGTGTCCGTGAGCCGGAGCGTCATCCCGATCACGTCCGACCTCGACCGCCGCCTCTTCGGCCGCGACTCGAACGAGGACCAGGTCGGCTGGATCGACGGCGCGCTCTCGCGCTTCGGCCGCTCGTACACGGGCGAGCCCGACGTGATCGCCGAGGCGCTCGCGAACGACGCGGCCGTCGCCGCGGCCGACACGGTCCTCCTCACCGTGCCGAACCAGCTCGGCGTCGAGTACAACGCCACGATGCTCGAGACGATCGTGCAGCACGTCGCGCCGGCGTTCGGCTGGTCGCCCGCGCACGACGCGGCGCGTGCGTAGGTGGAGCTCCGGGACGCCGCTTCCGTTCAGGGCTGGCTCGAGCAGCGCGCCGGCGACATGGCGGGGCTCGTCGAGGAGCTCGTCGCGATCGACACCGAGAACCCGCCCGGCCGCGGGCTCGGCGCCTGCGGCTGCGTCCTTCGCGACGCGATGGCCGGGCTCGGGCTCGACGCGGAGCTGATCGAGCTCCCGGCCGTCGGCGGGCTCGAGGAGCCGTGCATCGTCCGTGCGAGCGCCGGCCACGGCGAGGCGATCGTCTACTTCCACGGGCACTTCGACGTCGTCCCCGCGCAGTCCCGCGCGCAGTTCAGACCGGCGCGGCGCGGCGGAAGGATCGCCGGCCGCGGCACGGCCGACATGAAGGGCGGCCTCGTGAGCATGCTCTACGGCGCCGCGGCCGCGAAGGAGCTCGGCCTCCTCGGCGGCGGCCGCGTCGTCGTCCACTTCGTCTGCGACGAGGAGACTGGCAGCTCCGCCGGCTCGCAGCATCTGCGCGACGCGGGCCTGATCGACTCCCGCGCGCTCGCGATGCTGACGGCGGAGCCGACCGGCGGTGCCGCATGGCACGAGAGCCGTGGCGCGATCACGCTCCGCGTCGACGTGCGCGGCCGGGAGGCGCACGTCGGCCACGCCCACCTCGGCGTCAATGCTTTCGCGGCCATGACGCGCGTCGCCGGGCCGCTCGTCGCGCTCGCGGACGAGCTGCTCGCGCGGGGCACGATGCTCGTCGTCGGCGGCACCGCCGGCAGCGGCGCGAGCTTCAACGCCGTGCCCGGGTCGGCGTGGTTCTCGATCGACTGCCGCTTCAACCCGGAGGCGGAGCTCGAGGAGGAGCTCGGCCGCCTCACCGGCGCGGTCGGAGACGCGGCCGCCGCCGCGGGGGCCGAGGTGTCCGTGAGCGTGCTGCAGCGCGCGCCGTCCGCGCGGACCGACGAGAGGCATCCCGCCGCGCGGGCCCTCGCCCGCTGCGTGGAGCTGGTCGAGGGCGCGGCGCCGGCGTTCGAGCTGTGCCCCGGCGTCCTCGAGACGCGCTGGTACTCGCAGCTCGGGATCCCGGCCCTCGCCTACGGCCCCGGCCGGCTCGACGTCTCGCACGGACCGGACGAGTTCGTCGAGGAGGCCGCGCTCCGCCGCTGCGCCGCGATCTACGCGCTCGCCGCCGGCGAGCTGCTCGGCTGATCGTCCGGCGTCGCCGCCCAGCTCGCGAGCAGGTTCAGGGCCTCCTCCGACTTCGAGCCGGGTTCCGCAACGTAGACGAACATCGTCATCCCCGGATCGGCGGCGAGCTCCATCGACTCGTACGTGAGGCTGAGGTCGCCGACGATCGGATGGTGGAACGCCTTGACCCCGGTGTCGTGCCTCCGGACGTCGTGCGCGGCCCAGCGCGTCCGGAACGTCTCGGAGCGAGTCGACAGCTCGCCGACGAGGTCGGAGAGGTCGCGGTCGTACGGGTCGCGGCCCGCCTCCGCCCGCAGGACGGCGACGACGTCGCTCGCGACGTGCTCCCAGTCGTCGTAGAACCCGGGCGAGCGCGGATCGAGGAACACGAACCGCGCGCTGTTCGCCGGCCGGTGCGGACCGTCGAAGTGCTGGGAGTAGAGCGCCCGGCCCAGCCGGTTGGCGGCGAGGAGATCGAGCCGGCCGTTGCGCACGAACGCCGGGACCGCGCTCATCGCGTCCAGCACGTGCTGGACGCTCGGCCGGATCCGCTGCTGCGCGCGCCCGCGCCGCCTCGGCGCGGGCGTGTGCGCCGCACGCGCGAGGGCGAAGAGGTGCGAGCGCTCGACCTCGTCGAGCTGGAGCGCACGCGCGAGCCCCTCGAGGACGGTCTCCGAGGCGCCGGCGAGGTGGCCGCGCTCGAGCCGCGTGTAGTAGTCGACGCTCACGCCGGCGAGCAGCGCCACCTCCTCGCGGCGAAGCCCCGGGACGCGCCGGTTCTCCCCGTACCACGGCAGACCCGCCTGCTCGGGCGAGACCCTCCCGCGCCGCGAGGTCAGGAACTCGCGGATCTCGCTCCTCGCGTCCACGGAGCGAGCGTAGCTCCGGCCGCCGTGCGCCGAGGGGTTCTGCCGGTGCCTGGAACGACAGGGTCGGTCAGACTGCACCCGCCCGTGCTTCAGTGTCGCCCATGAGAGCAACCGTCATGTTCGGCGCCGGCGACGTCCGGATCGAGAACGTCCCCGATGCCGGCCTCGTCGAGCCCACCGACGCGCTCGTCCGCGTCACCCGCGCCTGCATCTGCGGCAGCGATCTCTGGCCGTACAACCAGCTGGAGCAGAGCGAGACCGGCCGCCGGATGGGGCATGAGTTCATCGGCGTCGTCGACGCGGTCGGCGCCGACGTCCGCACCGTCGCGCCGGGCGACCTGGTCGTCGCGCCCTTCGCGTGGTCCGACGGCACCTGCGTGTTCTGCCGGGAGGGGCTGCACACCTCCTGCCTCCACGGGGGCTGGTGGGGCGGCACCGAGCTCGACGGCGGCCAGGGCGAGGCGGTGCGCGTGCCCCAGGCGGACGGCACGCTCGTCGTCCTGCCGGTCGGCGAGGACGACGCCCTGATGCCGTCGCTGCTCACGCTCTCCGACGTGATGGGAACCGGCCACCACGCGGCGCTCGCCGCCAGGGTCGGGCCCGGCAAGACCGTGGCCGTCGTCGGCGACGGCGCCGTCGGCCTGTGCGGCGTGATCGCCGCGACGCGGCTCGGCGCCGCGCGGATCATCGTCCTCGGCCGCCATCCCGATCGCATCGCGCTCGCGAGGGAGTTCGGCGCGACCGACGTCGTCTCCGAGCGCGGCGACGAGGCGGTCGAGCGCGTCCGCGAGCTGACGGACGGGTTCGGCGCGCACTCCGTCCTCGAGTGCGTCGGCCACGACCTGTCGATGACGACCGCGCTCGCGATCGCACGGCCCGGCGGCGCCGTCGGCCGGGTCGGCGTTCCGCAGCACGAGCGGCTCCCGCCGACCCTCACGACCTTCTACGACAACGTCACGATCGCCGGCGGCCCCGCCCCGGCCCGCGCCTACATCGAGGAGCTCCTGCCTGACGTCCTCGAGGGGCGGATCGAGCCCGGCCGCGTCTTCGACCGCACCGGCTCGCTCGAGGACGTGCCGGACGGCTACCGCGCGATGAACGAGCGCGAGTCGATCAAGTTCCTCATCGAGCTCTGAGTTCAAACAAGGAGGCGCAGTGGAGAAGCGCACGCTCGGCAGTTCGGGCCTCGAGGTCTCGGCCCTCGGCCTCGGCTGCATGTCGATGAGCTGGAGCTACGGCCCGCCGGGCGACCGGCAGGCGATGGTCGCGCTGATTCGCGCCGCGGTCGACCGCGGCGTCACGTTCTTCGACACCGCCCAGGTCTACGGGCCGTTCACGAATGAAGAGCTCGTCGGCGAGGCGCTCGAGCCCGTCCGCGACCGGGTCGTGATCGCGACGAAGTTCGGCTTCGACCTCGAGCACGCGCAGCCGGGCGACCGGCCGGGCGGTCTCGACAGCCGGCCCGAGACGATCAGGCGGAGCGTCGAACGCTCGCTCGGGCGGCTCCGCACCGACCGGATCGACCTGCTCTACCAGCACCGCGTGGACCCGAACGTCCCGATCGAGGACGTCGCCGGCGCCGTCAAGGAGCTGGTCGCGGAGGGAAAGGTCGGGCACTTCGGCCTCTCCGAGGCCGGCGTTCGGACGATCCGCCGCGCCCACGCCGTTCAGCCGGTCGCCGCGCTCCAGAGCGAGTATTCGCTGTGGTGGCGTGAGCCGGAGGAGGCGATCCTGCCGGTGCTCGAGGAGCTCGGCATCGGCTTCGTCCCCTTCAGCCCGCTCGGGAAGGGATTCCTCACCGGGACGATCGCCGACGACACGACCTTCGACCGCTCGGACTTCCGCAGCACGATCCCGCGCTTCGAGCCCGAGGCGCGGAAGGCGAATCGGGCGTTCGTCGACCTGCTCTCGAGCGTCGCCGCGCGGAAGGAAGCGACCCCGGCGCAGATCGCGCTCGCGTGGCTCCTCGCGCAGAAGCCGTGGATCGTGCCGATCCCCGGCACGACGAAGCTGCACCGGCTCGAGGAGAACGTCGCGGCGGCGGGCGTCGAGCTGACGGCCGACGACCTCGCGGAGATCGACGCCGCCGCGGCGGAGATCACGCCACAGGGCGCCCGCTACCCGGAGGCGGTCCAGGCGCTGATCGACCGCTGAGGAGGGAAGGCGGCCTCTGGCGCGACTGGTCCGCCTTCACCCGCCGTACTCGTCGTTGCGCCGCCACCAGTTGGTGGTCTCGTTCCGTCCGAGCGGCGCCCGGTCGAGCCACTGGTACATGCCCCAGAGCCCGTCGAGCCCGCGCGCGTAGGCGGAGTAGGTGTGGTAGACGGCGCCGTCCTCGAGCGCGAACGCGCTCAGGCCGGGGAGCTCGCGCGTGAACGTCGCCGGATCGGTTCCCGCGGACGCGGCGAAGGCCGCGACGCCCGACGACTCGATCGGCCGCCGCAGGTCTCTCGGACCGAAGTTGTACTCGGCCGTCCCTTCGCGCTGCTGCTCCTCGGTGACCGCGACCCCGAAGTCGTAGTTGAAGTCGCTCCCGAACGACGACGCCCACGGGAAGCTCCAGCCGAGCCGCCGCTCGTACGCCTGCAGCTTCTCGAGCGGCGCCCTCGACACCGCCCAGAGCATCACGTCGTGATTGGCCAGGTGGACGACGACCCCGTCGAAGCCGTCCGCGATCGCCGAGCACGACGGGCAGCCGGCGGTGAAGTCGGGGCCGAACATGAAGTGGTAGACGAGCAGCTGCGAGCGTCCCCGGAAGAGGTCGGCGAGCGACGCGCTGCCCCCGTCCGTCTCGAAGCGGTAGTCCTTCTCGATCCGCACCCAGGGGAGCTCCTGCCGGCGCCGCGCGAGCTCGTCGCCGCGCCGGGTGTGCTCCTTCTCGGCGGCGAGCAGCTCGAGCCGCGCGGCACGCCACTCCTCGCGCGTTCCGGTCCTGTGCGTCGTCATCCGCGCTCTCCTTTCGCTGCCTGCCTCACTGGGGATCCTTCCGGGCCCGGCTCGGAGCCACGCGTGGCGGCTCGTCCGGCTGCTTCGGGTAGACGGGCGGCCACGGAGCGTCCATCAGGCCGGCCGCCCGGTCCGCCTCGTGGAGCTCGAGCAGGGGCTCGAGCGACTGCGGGTGGTCGGGCATCGCCCGCCACGGGTCGCCCGCCGCCGCGAGCCGCTGCGGCACGCTCTCCACCGTCAGCTCGTCGGGATGGAGCTCGTCCACCTCGTCCCAGGTCAGCGGTGCCGACACCTGTGCGCCGGGACGGGCACGCACGGACCAGGCGCCGAAGACGGTCTTGTGCGGCGCGTTCTGGTTGAAGTCGACGAAGACGCGGCGGCCGCGCTCCTCCTTCCACCACGCCGCCGTGATCAGCTCGGGGCGCCGGCGCTCGAGCTCGCGTGCGACGGCGACGGCGGCGGAGCGCACCTGGTACGAGTCCCAGCGCGGCTCGAGCCTGACGTAGACGTGCAGGCCCCTGTTTCCGGTGGTCTTCGGGTAGCCGACGATCCCGGCCTCGTCGAGGAGGCGCCGGAGCTCGCCGGCGGCGGCGCGCACGCCGTCGAAGTCGACGCCCGGCTGCGGGTCGAGATCGAGGCGGAGCTCGTCCGCGACGACGGGGAGGTGACGCGGGTAGGGCCAGACGTGGAAGCCGAGGCAGCCGAGGTTCACGGCCCACACGACGTGCGCCAGGTCGGCGAGGACGAGCGCGCGCGAAGTCGTTCCGTTCGGCGTGGCGACGATCGTCGTCTGCAGCCACTCGGGCGCCGTCTCTGGGACGCGTTTCTGGAAGAAGGAGCTGCCCTCCGCGCCGTTGGGGAAGCGCTGCATGAGCGTCGGGCGCTCACCCGCCACGTGCATGAGCGGCTCAGCGACCGCCAGGTAGTAGCGCACCAGGTCGAGCTTCGTCTCCCCGCGCTCGGAGAAGAAGACCTTCTGCGGGTTCGTGATCGCGAGCTCGCGGCCCGCGACCTCGAGCAGGTGGTCGTCCGCCATCCCCTTGCCCGGCCTATGTCGTCACGGCGACGTCGCGCCAGAAGCCGACCCAGTGGTCGACGGACTGCATCGCCTCGAGCGGCGCCTCGTAGGACCAGGCGAGACGCTCACCGCGCGCCTCGCCGTCGACGACGTCGAAGAACTGGACGCCGTGCGGACACTCGAGGTCCTTCGGCGTCCTCGGCGCGGGTTGCAGCAGCTCCATCCGAACGGCTCCGCGCGGGAAGTAGTGGTAGCCGCGGACCTCGCGCGTCTCCTCGCTCTCCGCGACGACGATGCCGTTCCACGATGCCTTCACGTCGACCTCCTGAGTCGGTGGGCCCGGCCGGTACCCAGCCGTATAGCAATCGCGCGACCCCCCGGGCGGCAGATCGGGCCCCAGCACGAAGAAAGGCCCGCAAAAGCGGGCCTTTCGAGTAGCGGGGGCAGGATTTGAACCTGCGACCTCCGGGTTATGAGCCCGGCGAGCTACCTGGCTGCTCCACCCCGCGTCGCGGCGGCCAGTATAGCGCCGTTCGACCGGCTTCGACAGGGCCCGCTGTAGGCTTGGCCGGTGACGACCGTCGTCTGGATCGCCGTCGCCTTCTTCTGCGCCGTCGTCGTCGCGGTCCTCGTCGGACTCGTCGTCCTCGGCCTCCGCGCCTGGCAGCAGGTGAAGGCCGTTCGGGCGGGGCTCCTGCAGTCCCTCGGCGAGCTCACGGCAGCGGTCGGCACGCTCGAGCAGCGCGTCGGCCACGTCGAGAGCCGCAGCGCGGAGCTGCAGGCGGCGATCGACCGGCTGAACACGTCGATCGCGAGGGCGCGCGTGCTCGCCGGCGCCGTCCAGGAGGTGCGCGAGTCGGTCGGGCGCGTCCGCGGCCTGATCCCGCAGAAGTGACGCGCGTCGCGGCAGTCGACCTCGGCACGAACTCGACCCGGCTGCTCGTCGCCGACGTCGAGGACGGTCGGGTCGACGAGGTGGCGCGCCGGCTCCGGATCACGCGTCTCGGCGAAGGCGTCGACGCGCGCGGACGCCTCCTCCCCCTCCCGATCGCACGCGTCCGGAACTGCCTCGCCGACTACCGCCGCGTCGTCGAGGAGCTCGGCGCCGAGCGGACCCTGTGCGTCGCGACGAGCGCGGTGCGGGATGCGGAGAACGGCGAGGCGTTCCTCGGCGAGGTCGAATGGAGCTACGGGTTCGAGACGCGGCTGCTCTCGGGCGAGGAGGAGGCGCTCCTGACGTTCCGCGGCGTGACCGCCGGTCGCGAGCTCGCCGACGGAACCGTCGTGATCGACGTCGGCGGCGGGTCGACCGAGCTCGTCGTCGGCGGCGGGTCCGGCGTCGAGTCGCACGAGAGCGTCGACGTCGGCTCGGTGCGGATGACGGAGCGGTTCCTCGGCTCGGATCCGCCGGCTTCGAGTGAGCTCGCCGAGTGTGCGGCGGCGGTACGGACGGCCGTCGGCGAGCGTGCGCCCGCGCGTGCGGCGATCGGCGTCGCCGGCACGGTCACCTCGCTTGCCGCGCTCGACCTAGGCCTCGTGGAGTACGACCCTGCGCGGGTTCACGGGCACCGGCTCTCCGCGGCGGCGGTCGAGGCGCAGCTCGAGCGGCTCGCGGCACTTCCGCTCGGTGCACGGCGACGCGTTCCGGGCCTCGAGCCCGACCGGGCGCCGGTCATCGTCGCCGGCTCCGTCGTCGTCCTCGAGGTGCTCCGCGCCTTCGGCCTGGACGGGCTCGAGGCGAGCGAGCACGACCTCCTCCACGGCGCCGCGCTCGCGGCCGCCGAGCTGCCGGCGCGCGACGAGGGAGCCGCGCCGGCCGGCGCCTACACGTGCTGCTGATGCGCCACGGGCTCCTCGTCGGGAACGTCGGGAGCCACGCGGATCCGCGCGCGTTCGCCCGGCTCGCGCAGGAGGCGGAAGCCGCGGGCTGGGAGGCGGTGCTCGTCTGGGACCACCTCGGCTGGGTCTGGGACGGCCCGGCCGGCGACCCGTGGATCATGCTCGCGGCGGCCGCGTCCGTCACCGAGCGAATCCTGCTCGGGACCGGCGTGACGCCCGTTCCCCGGCGGCGGCTGCAGGTGCTTGCGCACCAGGTCGCGACACTCGACGCGCTCGCGCCGGGCCGGGTGATCTTCGGCGCGGGCGTCGGCGGCAACGAGCGCGAGTTCGTCTCGTTCGGCGAGAGCTTCGAGGGCCCGAGGCGCGGCGCGATGCTCGACGAGGGCCTCGACGTCCTGCGTCGGCTCTGGCTCGGCGAGCAGCTCGACCACCGTGGCCAGCACTATGTCGTCGAGGGCGTGCGGCTGGCGCCCGCGCCGGGTCGCGTCCCGATCTGGATCGGCGGGAACGGCCGCGCCGCCCTCCGCCGCGCAGCCCGCTTCGACTGCTGGTTCGCCGACACGGCCTTCGGCGACAAGCTGTCGGTGAGCCCAGAGGAGTTCGCGGCGAAGATCGCGTCGCTCGAGCACCCGGTCGACGTGTGCGCCCACGGCCCGACCGACCCGGCCGACCGCGAGCTGCGAGCCGCCTACGGAGAAGCGGGCGCGACCTGGTGGCTCGAGGACCTGGACGACCGCCACGGACCGATCGAGCGCTCGCTCGGGCGCGTCGCGGCAGGTCCCGGCTAGCCAGCGTCCGGCCGATAGCGCGCCTACTAGTAGGTCTCGGCCGGCTCCGGTTCGGGCGGAGCGTCCTCGGCGAGGCGACGCTGGAGGCCGCTCCGGGAGAGGACGCCGACGAGGCGGCCGCGGTCGGTGACGGGCAGCCGCTCGACGTCGCTCTCCTCCATCAGCCGGTAGGCCGCGTCGAGCGGATCGTCTGGCGCGACCGTCAGCTCGATCGGCGCCGCGAGCTCGCCCACTCGGGTCGTCCGAGGATCCCGACCCGCGGCGACGACGCCTTCCACCAGCTGCGCAGCGCCGACCCGACCGACCAGCCGCTCGCCGTCGACGACGAGCACCGCGTGCACCTCCGGCCGCACGAGGAGCTCGCCCGCCTCCTGCGCCGACGCGGACGCCTGCAGGACGCGTGGGTCGGGCACCATGGCCTCGCGCACCGCCGTCGTCACGGGTAGAGCCCCCGCGCCTCGAGCGCCGCCGCAACCTCGCGGATCCCGGCGATGAGCGCCGCCTCGCGAAGCGTCAGCCCTCGCTGCTCGTGGAGCTGCCAGACCCGCTGGAAGGCGTCGCCGAGCTTGTCCTCGAGCCGGGCGCGGATCTCGTCACGGCCCCAGAACAGGCGGCCGAGGTCCTGTACCCACTCGAAGTACGAGACGGTGACGCCGCCCGCGTTCGTCAGCACGTCCGGCAGCACCGGGATGCCGCGCGCGGCGAGGATCGCGTCCGCCTCGAACGACGTCGGCCCGTTCGCGCCCTCGGCGACGAGGCGCGCCGAGACGCGCGCGGCGTTCTCCTCGGTGACCTGGTCCTCGAGCGCTGCGAGCACGAGCACGTCGCACGGCAGCTCGAGCAGCTCGGCGTTCGTGACGAACCGCGCCCGCGGGTAGCCCTCGAGCTTCCCGTTCTCGGCGACGAAGGCGCTGACGTCGGCGAGGTCGAGGCCGTCCGGCGCGTGGAGCCCACCGGAGAAGTCGCTGATGCCGACGACGGTGGCGCCGCGGTCGCACAGCTCCGCGGCCGCGACGCCGCCCACCTTGCCGAACCCCTGGACGACGCACGACAGCCGGTCGAGCTCCCACCCGAGCCGCCGGCACGCGCGGTCGACGACCATGACGACGCCGGCGCCCGTCGCCTCGTGCCGGAAGACGGAGCCGCCGATGGAGATCGGCTTCCCCGTCACGATCTCCGGCACCGCGTGGCCGACCTGCATCGAGTAGGTGTCCATCATCCAGGCCATCGTCTGCTCGTCGGTCGCCATGTCCGGCGCAGCGATGTCGACCTGCGGACCGATCACCGGCAGGAGCTCAGCCGTGAAGCGACGCGTCAGCCGCTCGAGCTCGGCGCGCGAGAGCACGCGCGGGTTGCAGCGGACCCCGCCCTTCGCGCCGCCGTACGGCAGCCGCAGCAGCGCGCACTTCCACGTCATCCACATCGCGAGCGCGGCGCATTCGCCGAGCGAGACGTGCGGGTCGTACCGGATCCCGCCCTTCGTCGGCCCGAGGATCGAGGAGTGCTGGACGCGATACGCCGGGAAGACCGTCGGCTCGCCGGAGTCCAGCCGGACGGGAACCGCGACGACGAGCGAGCGCTCCGGCACCCGCAGCCGCTGCGCGACCCCGTCCGAGATGTCCGCGTGCGGAAGCGCCTGCTCGAGCTGGGCGAGCGCCTGACGGAAGAGCGGCGTATCCCACTCGAGCGGCGTCGTCGCCGCGGTGTGCTCGACAGCGGACACGGCTGGCAAGTGTAGGCACTGGCAGGATTCGCGTCAGCTGCCGCGAACCGGGCGAAGCCATGCGGCGGACGCTCAAGCTCTCGGCGGCGCTCTCGGTCATCTCGCTCGTCGGCGGCGCGTTCGCGGCGTTCTGGCGGCGCGCGTACTAGCGTCATCCTGCGTCCCGACCGCAAGGACGAACGGCCCACCGCCGGTGCCCCCCTGCAACGGACTCGGGCATCAGCGGTCGAGATAGCGAGCCCGCTGACCGGGCGTGAGCGCCGACGTCGTCCTCGCAAGCCGCTGCTGGGCCAGGGTCACGAGCTCGTCGAGGCCGCCGCAGAGCTCGCAGGAGTACGTCCGGACGGTTCCGTCCAGGCTTGCCGTCAGGACGTGCCTGCCGTCGGGGGTGAATGCGACGCTGCGCAGCCGGGCCCCTTTGGCGGGCGGCATCGAGATCGACCAGACCGCGCCGAGTTCGCCGCGGGGCACCACGATCCTCGCGGAGATCCCGAACCTCTACGGACCCGGCTTCACCGCGCAGATGACGTACTACGAGACGCCCGTCGGCGCGAAGGTCTTCGCCGCCGGGGCGTTCACCCTCGCCGGCTCCCGCGCCATCTGCGATCCCCAGGTCTCGCAGCTCCTCGAGAACCTGCTCAGCGGAGCGCGGCGGCGATCCCTCCGGGCCGGAGCAGCGGGACCGCCGCCCAGCAGTAGCGCGCGACGATCGAGCGGTAGGGCCGGAAGCGCTCGCCGAGCGGCTCGAGCTCCCTCGCGGTCGGCTGGGGGTCCAGCTCCCAGGCGAGCGCGTACCCCTGCCGAATGCCGAGGTCGTCGACGGGCCAGACGTCGAGCCGTCGGAGCTGGAACATCAGGTACATCTCCGCCGTCCAGCGGCCGATGCCGCGGACGGTCACGAGGCGTGCGATCAGCTCCTCGTCGCTCCGTCTCGAGGTGCGGGTCAGGACGACGGTGCCGTCGAGCACCTTCGCCGCGAGGTCGCGGAGCGACGCCAGCTTGTTGGCGGAGAGCCCGGCCGTGCGCAGCGCCTCGTCCGAGGCCGCAAGGACCGCTTCGGGCGTGACGGCGTCGCCGAGCACGGTCCGCACCCGGCCGTAGATCGCCTGCGCCGCGCGGCCGGCGAGCTGCTGGAAGACGATCGCCCGGACGAGCGCGCCGAACGGCCCGTCGGGATCGCGAGGCCGGTGTCGGACCGGCCCGACGCGCTCGACGAGGCGCGCGAGGACGGGGTCGCGCGAGGCGACCTCGTCGATGGCGGCGCGAAGCGGGCTCCCGGCCATCGCCGCACGATACGAGACGGCCGCTCGGCCGGTCGCCCGCCCGTGGCTGCTGTTGGGCGACGGACGGGTTGGGGCGGCACCTCCTCTCGCCGCGGTGGCGACGCGGCCGATGCGCTACGTCGCGGTCGTGTGGGAGGAACTGCGACGACGCGACGCGTGGCCGTCAACGGGGCGCCGATTGCACCTCGAGCCTCTAGGCCTGACGGAGCAGGGCGAGCTTCGGTGCGCGCGGCTGGCCCGTCACGGCGAGCACGTCGAACCGCCTTGCCGGCTTCGGGAGGAGCGCCCAGAAGCGGCCGGCGTAGACGGGGACGACGGCGCGGATGCGGCCTCCGACCGCCACGGCGACCGCCCGCGCGCCCTCGACGCTGCCGCTGACCTCGAGCGCGGCCCGGCCGCGGTCGAGGCGGACCGAGCCGTCAGCCGCCACGCGGCCCGCGGCTCGCCCGAGCAGCCCCCGGAACGGCCCGACGCCGAAGAGCGTCGACCCCGGCTCGTCCGATCCGAACAGGGCGAGCTGCTCGGCGAGGTCGGCGTGGCGCCGCGCGAGGACGTCGCGAAGCGGCGCCGAGATCCGCTCGCCGGAGGCCTTCAGCACGCCGACCTCGTCCTCCTCCGGCCCGCCCGGGGCGAACACCGGGCGGCCGTCCGTGCGCCAGGGGACGCGCACGCCGAGCACCGACGCGATCGTCGGCAGGACGTCCATCGTCGGCACGTGCTTCCAGATCGTCCGGCCGCGGGTCTGGTGAGGCAGCTTCACGAAGAGCGGGACGAAGGCGTTGTCCTGGAGGTTTCCCGGCCACACCGGCCGGCGCTTGTGACCCGCGTGGAAGCCGATGCCCTCGTCCGCGGTGACGATCACGAGCGCGCGGTCCCAGAGGCCCGTCTGACGAAGCCGCGCAACGAACCGCCCGAGCAGCCGGTCCGCGAACGCGAGCTGCAGGAGGTGGCGCTGCCAGTTCTGGACGACCTCGCCCTCGTCCTTCGTCCAGAACTCGCTCGTCGTCCACGGCGGCACCGGGTAGCGCAGCGAGTAGCGCGTCCCGTCCGGCAGGTACTGCCACGGGCTGTGCGGCAGGAGCACGTGAAGGTAATCGAGCGTCGGCCGATCCGACGGGCGCAGCCGGTCGAGGAACCGGTCGAAGCGGACGACCTCGTCCCGGCCCTGATGGAGGAAGTCCTGCCAGCTCTGCGAGACGGTCGGCAGATTCCGCGCGAGCCGGGTCGGCAGCAGCAGGTGCCCGTAGACGACGCTCGCGTCCTCCACGAGCGACTCGAGCTGCGCGCCGACCGACGCGTGCGTGTCCTCCTGGCAGAGGCCGGCGGGGCAGAGCCTCGTCTCGCGTTCGAAGGCGACCTGCCGGTAGCGGCCGCCGAGGAGCGTGAAGAGGTTGTCGGGATGGTCGGCGAGCCGCGGCTGCTGGCCCGGCTTCGGGTAGAGGCCGGAGAGGATCGCCGGCACCGCGCCGGTCGTCCCCTCCGAGACGGTCGTCGCGTTCGGGAACCACGTCGTGACGCGCGCGACGGCGGCGAAGTTCGGGAAGCGCACGGGGTCGATCCGGCGCCGCGCGTCGAGGAGCGAGTTCGTCGGCAGCTCGTCGAGGACGAGCAGGACGACGGGCGTCGTCGCCTTCGCCGCCTCGACGTGCGTCTTCGCCTCGGCCGAGAGCACGAGCTTCGACGACTGCGACTCCAGCAGGAAGAGGGCGAGGAACACGACCGGCGCGGCCGCGAGCACGCCGGCCACCGTGCGCAGCGCGCGGAGTCGCGCGTAGCCCGCTGCGGCCGCTGCGCCCACGAGCGCCGCGAGCACGATCGGCACCGCCGTCGGGCCGCCGACGCGCCGCAGCGCCTCGAGCGCGATCACCGCGACGAGCCCGCCGACGAGGACGAGGTGGACGGCCACGGCCGCGCGCCTGCCCGCGAGCCCGGCGAGGAGCTCGAGCGAGAAGAACGCGATCGGCGGGACGAGCGCGAGCGCGACGGCGAACGCGACGATCTCCCCGGGGCTCGCCCCGCGGACCGAGAAGAACTCGGGGTTCTTCCCGAGCAGGTCGTAGAGCGGCTCGGCGAGCGCCAGGCCCGAGAGCCCGAAGACCTCGCCGAACCGGCGGACGTGGGCGGTCACGCGCGGGGGCGCGCGAGGTAGAGGACGCGCGTCCCGCCGGCGAGCTCCTCGGTGCGCGCGAGCTCGAACGCCGCGCCGAGGAGCCGCTCGAACCCGGCGCGCTCGTAGTCCGCGTGGAGCCCCTCGCGCTTGCGCGCGAGCAGGCTCCGGACCTGCTCGTCGTCGCGCGTCGGGAACTCGACGACGAGCTCGGCGCGGAGGCTCGCCAGCCAGTCGACGATCGCGGCCGGCGGCACGTTCGCGGAGATCGCGAGGTGGTGGACGAGCGCGAGGCAGAGGACGAGGTCGGGCCGGCCGCGCTCGGAGAGCGGCGGCCGCTCGACACCGCGCCACCCGAGCCCGGGCGCCGGGTCGGCAAGGTTCGCGACGAGCGGCAGGATCCGCCGCTCGCCGGCTGCCCGGAGCTCGAGGTAGAGCCGCTCGACGACGCTCGCGTCCGCGTCGAGAGCGAGCGCGTAGTCGGCGTGCTCCGCCGCGAGCCGCGTGAAGCGCCCGCCGTTGGCGCCGAGGTCCCAGACGAGCCGCCGGTGCCGCGCCGCGGCCGCGTCGCGCACGAACGCCTCCTTCCGCCCGGCATCGGCCTCGTCGTACGACGTCGTCGGCGCGTACGCGAGCCACGGCGAGCCGGCCGGCCGCCACTCGAGGCGGGAGACGAGCCGCCGTAACCCGCGCACGTTCGCCTCGATCAGCCGCCTGTCGAAGCCGGCCCTGCGGAGCTCCGAACGGACGTCTCCCCCACGCGCCGCGTAGCGCCGGTCGAGCCGGCTGTGCATCACGACGTGCGTGAACGCGCCGCGCCGCAGCAGGTCGCGACCGCCGAGGAGCGAGCGTGCCTCGCCGGGCGAGATCCCCTCGAGGCTTCCGCGCAGCCACGGGTTGAACGGCGCCCGGCGCCACGCCTGCATGAGCAGCGGGTAGAGGAAGAGCGAGCAGAACTGCCGGTAGCCGGCCCACGGCTCCCCGTCGCGCAGCGCCTCGAACGAGCCGACGTCGACGAACACCGGCCGCGCGCCGCGCCACTGGACGTTGTACGGCGTCGCGTCCTTCAGGATCATCCCCTCGGCCAGCGCGTCCAGCATCAGGTCGAGCTGGAGCAGCGCCGCGTCCCTGAGCATCGAGAACGTCCACTCGTAGGGGTACGAGACGAAGGGAACCCGCTCGTGCCTGAGCACGGCGGCGTAGCCGTCGAGCCGCTCGTCGACGCGCTCGCTGCCGACGATCGTCCCGTCCTCGTACCGCCGCGAGAAGAACCGCGTCGCCGCGAGCCGCTCCCAGTCCGCGAGCGCGCCGGGGTCGAGCCCGCGCAGAACCGTCCCGTCGGCGGCGTGGAAGACCCTGTTCCCCGGATCCCGGAACGACGCCGGGTCGGCGCTACGGCTCGGGCTCGTCGTCCCGCTTCCCGATCCGGAGCAGGTTCTTGAAGCGCTTCCAGTAGAGCTTGCCCACGACCGCGACCGCCGCGGTGCCGCCGGCGAGCATCTGGAGGATCATGCTCCCGGAGCCGGGATCGAGGTAGCCGATCGGGCCGCTCATCGGAGCCCGCGATGTTAGCGCCTGGTGAACGGCCGTGTACGCGTTCGCGCCGAGCGCGATTCCGCAGAAAGCCGCAGCGCGCGCCGCGCCTGGCCCCGATGGCGCCCCGCCGCGCCGCGCCGACACTCCGAGCCAGGAATACGGAGTCGCAGTTCATCCCAGGAGGTACGTCATGCGCAAGCTTCTCGAAGTCGGCGGAATCGTCGCCGCCGCGGTGCTGATCGCATTCGGCATCACGTCGCTCGTCATGGGCTTCAACGGCCGCAACACGGTCACGAGCTCGCTGAAGAACGAGTACATCGTCGGCTCGCCCGACATGTCGCCCACGGCCATCGCCCCCGAGGTGACGGCAGTCCAGAAGGCGCAGCAGCAGCTCGCCGTCGCCGCGAAGAAGGCCGGGGCGACCTTCGCACCGACGCCCATCGCCGTCCCGTCCGTCGACGTCGCCAACAAGGCGATCACGAGCGGCACGCGGGCGCACGCGTTCGCCGGCTACATGCGGATCCACACGCTCGGAGCCACGAACGGCCTGACGTACTCGCAGATGGGCCGCTTCGTCGCGAAGCCGGGCACGCCGCTCAAGTTCACCGACCTGATCGGCGGCACGAGCGACCCGAAGTACGCGGCCGTCGACCCGAAGACGAAGCAGCCGGTCGCCAACGGCCGCCGCGACATCTGGGTCACGGAGACCGCCCTCACGACGGCCCTGAACGCGAGCTACATGGCCGACAAGCTGAGCCTCTTCGGCGCAGTCGTCGGCATCGCGCTCCTGCTCGCGGGCATCGGGTTCGCGATCCTCGCAGTCGGCGGTACGCTCCGCGGCGTCGAGCCGGCCTTCAAGCTCTTCGCGAAGAAGGCGCCGGCCGGCACGAAGCCCGTCCCGACCGTCTGACCTCTCCAGCAGTTCCGCGTGGGAACGGCCGCCTCCGAGCGGCCGTTCCCGTTGCTCCCGCCGGACGGGGGACGCGCACCTTGCCGTCGCGCCCGCGCCGCGCTAGCCTCCCTTCGATCCGCCCGCGCGGGGGGCCCAGTCCACGCGGGTGCAACCGAAGCAACGGAAGGGAGAGGCACAGATGAGGAAGCGCTTTACCGCGCTCGCCGCATGCATCTCGGCGGGCGCCGTTCTCGGCGTGATCTTTCTCGGTGGTGCCGGCGCGCAGTCGCCGCCGCCGCCGCTGACGTTCAGCAACGGCACGACCTCGATTCACGTCTTCCCGACGACTGCTGTCGCCCAGGCGGCGGCCGGCTTCGCCGGCGGGCCGCTCAGCTACCACGGCGGCCCCGTCATGCAGACGGCCACGCTCTACACGATCTACTGGACGCCGCCGACGCTCCAGACCGGCGCGGCCACGAGCATGCCGTCCAAGTACAAGACGATCCAGAACAACCTGACGAGCCTCTATGCCGCGCACGGGATCGACAACATCAACACGCAGTACTACCAGACGGTCGGCGGCCCGACGAAGTTCATCCAGAACGTCGGCGGGAGCGGCGGCTCGTACGTCGACACCGCCGCCTACCCCGGCTCGGTCGGGAGCCCGCACTGCCACGACGACTACTTCAGCGGCAACGCGAGCTTCAACTGCATCAACGACGCCGACCTCCAGGCCGAGGTCACGAAGGTCATGGGCATCAAGGGCTGGACGCCCGGGCTCAACAAGATCTTCCTCGTCTACACCTCGCCCAACGAGGGCTCGTGCTTCACGAACGGCAACGACGGCGTCTGCTCGTACAACTACTACTGCGCGTACCACAGCGACTTCGGCAGCGCGACGAATCCGACGATCTACACGAACGAGCCGTACGGCGTCACGGCTACGTGTCAGAACCCGGGGCAGCCGTCGCCGAACGGCCACCCCGCCGGCGACACGGCCTCGACGGCCGCGAGCCACGAGATCAGCGAGGCGATCACGGATCCCGAGCTGAACGCCTGGTTCGACTCCGCCGGAAACGAGAACGGCGACCTCTGCGCCTACAACTACGGCACCAACACGTGGGACAGCGGCAAGGCGAACCAGAGCTGGAGCGGCAAGTTCTTCGAGCTCCAGCAGGAGTACAGCAACCACACCACCGGCTGCCTCCAGGTCGGGCCCTAGCCCGATCGGGAGCCGAGCGTCGCGGCCCCGCCTCCCACGGAGGCGGGGCCGCTCGCATTTCCGGCTCCTAGCCGTTCAGCGTGGTCTGCTGCGACGGCATCGTCGGCCCCGGCTTCGAGACCGCTCCGGGCTGTGGCACGCCCGGCCTTGCCGGCGCCGCGGTGGGCGCGTTGGTCGCGCCCGGGCAGAACACGTAGAGATGGAACGGCTCGTCGATCGTCGACCCGTTCGTCTGGTGGATGAAGAGGAAGACGCCGTTCGGGTTCCCCGCCCGCGTCGCGGTCGTGATCGTCACGGGCGTCGAGATCGAGCCGCCGTTCGTGCTCGTCCCCACGGTCGCGGCATAGCCGCAGCCGGCGACGGTCGTGTCGAAGATGACCTCGTAGGTGCCGCCATTCGCCCCCGACAGCTTCGCCACCGACACGACGTCCGTGCCGCGCGCCAGCGACCCGCTGCTCTCGACCACGGCGGCCAGGTTCGTGGCCCCGCAGCTCACGCCGAGATGGAACGACGAATCGATCTCGTTCCCCAACCGGTCGACGATCCGGACGAAGACGCCCTTGAGGTTTCCGGCCCGGCCCGCGACCGTCACCTGCCCCGGGCTCGGGATGCTCCCGGCCCCGGTCGTCCCGATCGACGCGTTGAAGGCGCACTGGCTCACGTTCGAGTCGAACAGCACCTCGTACGAGCCAGGGCCGAGGTGCGTCGTCGACGGGGCGTGCTTCCCGCGGGCCTTCGTCCCGTCGGAGGCGACGACCGCGAACTTCGCGTTCGAGCCGCAGTACGTCACCACCTGGAACGGCAGGTCGGCGAGCGCTCCCGAGGACTGGTCGAAGGTCTGAATGAACAGCGCGCTGTTGTTGCCGGCACGTGTGGCGACGGTCGCGATCCCGGGCTGGCTCACCGCGCCGGCGCCCGGGTCGCCCACCGTCGCGACGTACGCGCACTGCGAGACGTCGGACTTGAAGACGACCTGGTAGGTCCCGGTGCTCAGGTGGCTCGAACCGGTCGCCCCGGCCATCCGGACGATCGTGCCGCTCGCGTTGAGTACGGCCCATTTCGGCACCGTCGTCGACGCCTGCGCCATGCCCGGCAGGCCAAGCGCCGCGGCAGCGACCGCGGCAGCGGACAGGACGTTTCGGCGGTTCATCCGTTCACCCCCGGAGGTTCGGTCGTGGGCGGCGCCGGCCGCGTGGCGGCGCCGTCCTGCGGGTTGTCCCCCGGCGGGCTCGTGGACGACGGCGGAGCGGTCGTCGTTCCCGGGCAGAACACGAACAGGTGGAACGGCTCGTCGACCGTGAGCCCGTTCGCGAGATGGATGAAGACGAACACGCCGTTCGGGTTGCCGGCCCGCGTGGCCGTCGTGATGGTCACCGGCTGCGTAACCGAGCCGGCCGCCGGCTCGCCGATGGTCGCCGCGTAGCCGCAAGAGGAGACGGTCGTGTCGAAGATCACCTCGTACGTCCCGCCGTTCGTCCCGGTCAGCTTCGTCGCCGAGACGACGTTCGGGCCTCGCGCCTTCGTCCCGTCGGAGTTGATCACTCCGATCAGATTCGAGCTCCCGCACGTCACGCCGAGATGGAACGACGCGTCGTGCGTGGCGCCCGTGCGGTCGACGATCGCGACGAAGACGCCGTGGTTGTTCCCGGCCCGGGTCGCGACCGTGATCTCGGCCGGCGTCCCCACCGGCCTCGCCCCGATCGACCCGACCGTTGCGTTGAAGGCGCATCTGTTCACCTGCTTGTCGAAGATCACCTCGAACGCGCCCCTCCCGAGGTGCGTGGTCGAGGTCACGTGCGCGCCCCGCGCCAGGCCGCCGCTCGAACCGACGACCGCGTAGCCGAGCGCCGTCCCGCAGTACGTCACGACGTGGAACGGCAAGTCCGCAAGCGCTCCGGTCGACTGGTCCCACGTCTGGACCCCGATCGCCTCGGCGTTTCCCGACAGGGAGGCGACGGTCGCGACCGCCGGCTGGCTCACGACGCCCGCCCCCGGGTCGCCGACCGTCGCGACGTATGCGCAATTCGAGACGTCCGACTTGAACACGACCTCGTACGTGCCGGTTCCGAGCCTCGCCGCGTCGGTCGCGCCGGCGCCGCGGACCAGGCTGCCGGTAGAGCCGACCAGCGCCCACTTGGGCACCGCTCCGTCGGCGTGCGCCGTTCCCGGCGCGTAGAGCACACCGGCCACGACGGCGACCGCCCAGGCGCCGTGAAGCCACGAGCGAACCGTCCTCAGCATGTCCAGCCCCCTTTTCCGCACGGCCTGCCAGACCGCCCGCGAAGGACACGTTGGGCGCGGTGTCCGGACCGCGAGCGGCGGCGAGCCTACTAGGACCGTGCGGTTTGCGTCAAGCCGGCCGGGTCCGGCTACGCAGCGAGCCGGAACTGCCCGACCAGCCGCTCGAGCTCCTCGGCGGCGCGGGCGAGCTCCTGCGCCGACGCGGCGACCTGCTCGGTCGACGCGCTCGACTCCTCGGTCGAGGCCGAGACCTGCTCGGCCGACGCCGACGACTGCTCGGCGACCGCGGCGACCTCGCTCATGTCCTGCTGCATCCGCTGCGACGAGGCGGCGATGCGCTGGATCGCGGTCGAGATCTCCTCGACGCGGACGCTCATGTCCTCGACGGACGACCCGATCTCGAGGAACGCCGCGCGCGCCTGCTCGACCGTTGCGACGCCCTGCTCGGTCTGGCGGGCGCCGTCCTCGACGACTTCGACCGTGCGCTGCGTCTCCGACTGGATCTCCTCGATCAGCTGCGCGATCGACGCGGCCGCCTGCTGCGACTCCTCGGCGAGCTTGCGAACCTCCTCGGCGACGACGGCGAACCCGCGGCCCTGCTCCCCCGCGCGCGCCGCCTCGATCGCGGCGTTCAGCGCGAGCAGGTTCGTCTGGCCCGCGATGCCCGTGATCGTCTCGACGATGCCGCCGATCTGCTCGGACTTCGAGCCCAGCGCGCGAATCGCAGCCGTGACGGCGAGCGACGAGTCGCGCACCGAGCGCATCGCCTCGGTCGCGTTCTCGACGGCCGCAGCGCCCTGCTGCGAGACGCCGCGCGCCTGCAGCGCCGCGTGCGCGGTCGCCTGCGCGTTCTGCGCGCCGGCCTGCGCCTCGCCTGCAACCTCCTCGGTGACCGCGCGCGCCTGCTCGAGCGCGCGGACCTGCCGCTCGGCGCCGGATGCAACTTCGCCGACGGCCGACGCGATCTCGGTGATCGCGCGGCCCGCCTCCTCGGACGTGGCGGCCATCTGCTGCGACGCCGCGCCGAGGGCGCCGGCGGTTCGCGACACGGTGGAGACCGTGTCGCGGAGGCTCGCCACCATGCCGCGGACGGCTCCGGCCAGCTGCCCGAGCTCGTCACCACTCGCATCCTCGACCACGACGCCCAGATCGCCCTCGGCCACGCGACCCGCGGCGACGACGAGGACGCCGATCCGCCGCGCGATGCTGCGCGAGATCAGGAAGGCAATGCCCGCACCGAGAACCGATGCGATCGCGACGAGCAGGATCGTGAGCAGCGTCGCCGACGAGATCGTCGCGGATGCGTGGTCGTGCGCCTGCTGCGCCTCGACGGCGACCAGCTTGTTGAACTTGACGACGTCCGCGAGGGCCGCCTTGAACGCCTTGCCGCCGACGCCGTGCAGCGCAGCCTGCGTCGCGCCCGCCCTGTCGCCCGCGTCCGTGTGGCCGATCGGGCCCTTGTCGCGCGCCGCGTACCACGCCCCGATCTGCGTCGCGGCGTCGCCGAGCAGCGTCTGCTCGTTCGCGCTCAGGCCTTCCTGGCCGCGCAGCGCGGCGATGTCGTCCTCGATCGAGCTCTGGAGCTTCGCTATCTGCGCCTTGACCTTCGCACGCTCGGCGGCGCTCGGCTCGAGCACATAGGCGAGGATCTGCGCACGCATCATCAGCGCGTCGCGGCGCAGGCTCCCGCTCTTCTCGGCCGCCGAGAGGTTCACCGCGTAGAGGTGGTCGGCCGTGCTCCCGACGGAGCGCAGCTGGCCAATCGCGACGACGCCCGTCACGACGAGCAGGGCGACGACGGTGCCGAAGCTGAGGAAGAGCTTCTGCTTCAGGGAGAGGTTGCTGAGCTTGAGCGCCTGCACGGGACGGCCTCCTGTCGACGGAGAGAACTAGAGGCGTAATCGCCCGCGCGGGCCGCGAAGTTGAGCAGTGCTCGCGGGCGCGCCGTCCCCCGACCGGGTCGCGCTAGGGTCCGTGGCCAGGATGCGGGGGCTCGACGGAAAGGTCGCGCTCGTCGCCGGCGGCGCGACGCTGATCGGCGAGCACGTCGCGCGGGCGTTCGTCTCGTACGGGACGCGCGTCGTGGTCGGCGACGTCGACGCCGAGGCCGGCGAGACGCTCGCGCGCTCGCTCGGCGACGCGGCCCGCTTCGTCCGCACGGACCTGACGCTCGACGACGAGGTCGACGCGCTCGTCCAGGCAACGGTTGACGCCTTCGGTGGGATCGACTTCGTCGTGAACGTCCAGGCGGTGTACGTCGACGACGGCTTCGCGTCGTCGCGGGAAGACTGGCTGCGCTCGTACGACGCGAACGTCGTCTCCGGCGTGATGCTGCTGAGGGCGGCGCATCCCCACCTCGTCCGGCGCGGCGGCGGCGCGGTCGTCAACTTCGGGAGCATCAGCGGGAAGGCCGCCCAGACGGGCCGCTGGCTCTACCCCGTGAGCAAGGCCGCGGTGCTGCAGCTCACTCGCAACGAGGCGCTCGACCTGGCGAACGACAACATCCGCGTGAACAGCGTCTCGCCCGGCTGGACTTGGTCGGCGCCGATCCGCGAGCTGAGCGGCGACGACCGGGCGAAGGCCGATCGCGTCGCGTCGGCTTTCCATGCGCTCGGCCGCACGGGCGGGCCCGAGGAGGTGGCCGAGGCGGTCTGCTTCCTCTGCTCCGACCACGCCTCGTTCGTGACCGGGGCGGACCTCGCGGTCGACGGCGGCTACTCCGCGCTCGGGCCGGAGGGGCGCGATCCAGCCATTCCGAAGCTGATGGAGTGAGAGAAGGGGGAAGACATGCGCACGATCACGATCGTCGGCGGCGGCCAGTAGGGCCTCCAGCTCGCCATCGGCCTCGTCCGGCAGGGCTACGACGTGACCGTCGTCTCGAACCGGACGCCCGAGGACGTCGGGGCGGGGCACGTCATGTCGAGCCAGTTCATGTTCCACTCGGCGCTGGAGACGGAGCGGGCGCTCGGGATCGACTTCTGGGCCGGCGAATGCCCGGACACCGAAGGCCTCGGCGTCAACGTCGCCGGCCCGGACGGGTCCAGAGCGGTCGGCTGGGCGTACCGGCTCGACCACCCCGGCCAGTCGGTCGACCAGCGCGTGAAGTTCCCCGGCTGGACGGAGCACCTCGAGCAGATCGGCGGCCGCTTCGTCGTCGAGGACGCGGGCGTCGACGAGCTCGAGCGCCACGCGGCGGACAGCGACCTCGTGCTCGTCGCGGCCGGGAAGGGCGAGCTCGTGCGGCTGTTCGAGCGCGACGCCTCGCGCTCGCCGTTCGAGGCGCCGATGCGCGCGCTCGCGCTCACGTACGTGACCGGGATGACGCCGTACGAGCCGTTCACCCGCGTCTCCTTCAACATCGCGCCGGGCGTCGGCGAGTACTTCGTCTTCCCGGCGCTGACGACGACGGGGCCGTGCGAGATCATGGTCTTCGAGGGCATCCCGGGCGGCCCGATGGACGTCTTCCAGGGCCTCGCATCGCCGGCCGAGCACCTCGAGCGGAGCGTCCGCGTCCTCGAGCAGCTCTTCCCGTGGGAGGCCGAGCGCTGCCGCGAGCTCGCCCTGACGGACGACAACGGGATCCTCGCGGGCCGGTTCCCGCCGACGGTGCGCCGGCCGGTCGCGCACCTCCCGTCCGGGTCAGCCGTCCTGGGCATGGCCGATGCGGTCGTCCTCAACGACCCGATCACCGGGCAGGGCTCGAACAACGCCGCGAAGTGCGCGACGATCTACCTCGAGCGGATCCTCGCCCGCGGCGACGGGCCGTTCGACGAGGCATGGATGGCGGCGACGTTCGAGGCCTACTGGGAGTACGCGTCGGCGGTGACGACGTGGACGAACGCGCTCCTCCTGCCGCCGCCGGAGCACGTCGTCCAGGTGCTCGGCGCCGCGCAGGAGGTCGAGGGCGTCGGCCGGGCGTTCGCGAACGGCTTCGACGACCCGCGGACGTTCTTCCCCTGGCTGTTCGAGCCGGAGAAGACCGCGGAGTTCATCGAGGAGCAGCGCCGGCTCGCGGCCGCCTGACGAACCGGGTCAGTTCGGGCGGCAGAGGCGGTCGCCGGCGAGCAGCGACTGCATGTCCCGGTTCGCCGCGACGTCCTGGGCGGCGTCGTAGGCCGCAGGCGCCGCGGCCTGCCACGTCACGTCGGGCGTGACGCCCGGGCCGATCACGGTCGCCCGGTAGCTCCTGCCGGTGCCGCTCGGGCGGTCGCCGTGCGGGTAGAAGCCGTAGCAGAAGCCGCCGGTCCCCCGATGGACGAGGAAGCTGTTCTCCCGCCGCCAGCCGCTGCCGTAGGCCGAGTCGAGCGTGTCGACGTAGACGTTCCGCCCGAACGTGTCGAGCGGTGCGCCGGCCGACGTCGAGTGGAAGCCGAAGACGGGTTGCCCGTGGTAGGAGAGGGTCCCGTAGAGCTGCTGGAAGCGGCGGTACGACCAGCCGAAGCGGACGGTGAGCTCGGCGACCGCCCCGGTCCAGTGGGAGAGGCGAAGCTCCCACGCCACTTGCTGCGCGTTCGGCTCGACGCCGTAGTTCGGCAGCGCGCGCTGCCAGCGCTGGAGAGCCCAGTACGAGCCGTCGGGCGCGCGGCACGCGGTCACGAGCCACGCGAGCGGCGGGCCGTCGTACGGCTCGCAGGCGTCCTCGAACGTCTTCCAGACGTCGCGCCGGTAGGTCCCCCAGCCGCCGGAGTAGTCGAGCCGGAACGCGATCTGCGGCCGGTCGGCCGTCGGCGCGAGCGCGTCCACGGCGCCCCAGGCGAGCACGTGCCGCACCTGGCCGCCCGCCCGGTACGTGACGAGCGCCTGGCCTCCGCGCGAGACCTCGAGCCTGACGTTCTCGGCGTTCCGGTCGACGAGCTGCGACGCGTGCGCCGCAGACGGGACGAGCCAGGCCGCGGCCAGCAGGACGGCGAACGCGATCCTCACGGGGAAGCGATCGGCCGGGCCGGGCGCCGGCTCGATCGCTCGGAACGGTTAGCCGGGGGCGGCCGACGCCTCGGCCGACGGGTCGCTCCTGTTGCGCGACGTGTCGACCGCGCGGACGACGTAGTAGGCAGTCGCGCCGGCCGGCGGCGTCGTGTCGACGTAGCTCGCGCGCGTGAGCGGCGTCCCGTTCAGCCGCGTGTACGGCCCTCCGGGGGTCGAGGCCCGGTAGACCACGTAGCCGACGAGGTCCGGCTCGGGCGAGTCGGCCCAGCGGAGCGCGATCGCGGCCGGCTGCGGCGCCGCCGCGAGGCCGGCCGGCGGCGTCGGCGGCTTCCGGTCGGCGAACAGGAACGGCAGGAAGGCGGGCAGCGGCGCGACTCCGACCTCCCACGCGTTCGAGGCCGGGAAGTCGCTCGTCCCCGGCATGTCGTCACGCAGGCAGGTGGCCGTGTCGACCGCAGCCGTCTCGGCGTCGGCCGCCCAGAGGAGCGGCGTCGTCCCGGCCGCGCGGGTCGCGATCGCCTGACGGCGGAGCTCGTCCGCGATCACGCCGCGCGCGACGAGACGCGTCGCGTGCTTGCGCGCGAGCGCCCGCAGGTACGCGCCGAGCGACCCGGCGCGCGCGATCGCCGCGCGCTCCGCACCAAGGATCGCGGTCTGTGCGATCGGCACGCGTGTGCGGAGAGCCGCCCGCGCGAAGAGCGCCGTGAACGCGAGGTGCGGGTCGCGGGTCACCGCGGCGAGCGCGCTGACGGCGGCGTTCGTCACGGCGCCGCCGGCGAAGGTGCAGCGGATCCCCGGCGGCAGGACGACCGGCCCCTCGGCGAGCGACGAGTCGAACCCGCCGCCGGCGGCGGCCGGCCCGTCGCAGAGCGACTGGTCGCGCGCCCAGAGGTAGACGCACGCGGCCGCGGGCTTGTCCGGGTCGTTGCTCGACGCACCGAACGTGGCCCAGCCCCAGGACCAGATCGAGCTCGTCCCCTCGTCGACCGCGACCTGCCGCGCGGCGAGCGCCTCCCACTTCACGACGCGGAACCACTCCTGGCTCGGCTGCAGGCCCTCCCGCCCGGCGGCGCCCGGCGCGACCTGGAAGCCGAGCGCGAAGCCGATCCGTGCGGCCGGGACGCCGGCTGTCTCGAACCGCGCGGCGACGAGCCGCATCCCGAGCCGCATCCGCCTGGTCCCCACGACGACGCCGAGCTTGTCGATGTTGCTCGCGTTGTAGTACGCCTCGTAGACGATGTCGGCCGACTGGGCGACGCCCTTCCACCAGGCCGCGGCGTCGCCGTCGACGTTCGGGTCGCCGTGGACGAAGAGCGCCGGGTGCGCGCCGCGCTGCGCGAGCCGCTGGACGAGCGCGAGCACGTTCGCGCGGTACTGCGCGTTCGTCGGCGACCAGGGCGTCGGCAGCGACGAGCCGAGCAGCTCGTTGAGCGCGATCGTCGGCGTGCCGCAGGCGGTCGAGGCGGTGGCCTGGTCGAAGACGCGGTCGGCCGCAGCCTGAACGGCAGCCGGGTCGGCCGGATGGGACGGGTCGCCGACGAGCGACGGGAGGCTCAGGACGAAGAAGACCGTCGCGGCCCCTTTCGCCCGGTACTCGGCAGGGAGCGCGGTACCGCTCGCGGCGACGACGACGCCCGGCCGTGCGAAGACGGCGCGCACCGCCGGCGGCACGGCCCCCCCGCCGAAGTCGATCCAGACGGGCTTCGCGTCCGGCAGGCCGCACTCAGCGTGAACGCGCGCGGGCGCCCGCTGCGCACCGGCGAGCGCGGCGACGGCGAGCACCGCTGCGAGGATCGGCCGGCGCATGTTCACGAGGGTATCGCCGGCATCGGCCGCGCGTAAGCGGTTCGCCGCTCAGGACGCGATCGCCCACGCCCGACCGGCGGAGGCCGGCTTCGCCGGCCGGAGCCACGACGCGCGCAGGCGCGTGACTTCAACGAGGGGGCGCACGGGGGAAACCGGGTTTCCCCCGTGAAGCGAGCGAAGCCGCGGAGCGGCGGGCGAGCGGTGCCGGGGGAGGGACTCGAACCCTCATGCCGCGTGCGCGGCAACCGGTTTTAAGCCGGTCGCGTCTGACCGATTCCGCCACCCCGGCAGCGCGGCGATCGTATCGCCGCGTCCGGCTTACTCGCCCGCCGGGAAGCTGTAGTGCGAAGGGATCTTCGACGGCGGCGCGCCGTAGACGACCGCGATCTCCTCGTGCGACTGGAGCACGATCCTCGTCGGGTCGCCGACGAACGGCTTGCCCTGCACGTAGAACTTGAGCGGCTTCGAGGCGGTCGCGCAGAGCCCGCCGATGCAGCCCTTCGAGAGCCGGACGCCCCAGACGCCGAAGAACTGGCCGAGCGTGTAGTCGTACTGCTGCGCCGACTCGACATGGATCACGCCGGACGTGTCGTGCGTGTGCAGGTCGGCGAAGAACCGCTCCTTCGTCGAGATCCCGACCAGGGCCGGCAACGGAAAGTGCTTCCCGTCGACGTAGATGTCGAGGTGCTGGTGGATGTGGAAGGCGAGCTGCTCCTGGCCGAGCTCGGGGATGCCGAGCGTCTCGAGCCGCGTCTTCAGCTTCGTGCCGTTGTTCGCGGGCCAGGGCGGCTTCGTGAGCAGGATCCCCGGCAGCGCCTTCATGTTCGTGACCGGCACGCCGAGCTTGACCTGCTTCGGGCCGCTCGACCCGCGAGTCGTGAAGACGCCGATCAGCACGCCGGCGACGACGATCGCGACCGCGGCGCCGACGAGCGGCAGGTTCAGCCGGTCCTTCAGCGACCGGGTCGGCGCGGCCCGCCCGGCAGGCGGCTTCTTCCGGCTCCCGTCCGTCCGGACCTTCGGAGCCTGGACCTTCCTCGGCGGGGGCGGCGTGCGAACCTTCTTCGCCACGTGACGAGGGTACCAGCCCGGCTCAGGCGCTCAGCCGGGTTCCGGCCGAGAAGAAGTCGGCGACGGCAGCGCGCTCGCTGACGATCGGGCAGGGAGGAAGGGCCGCCAGGAACCTCCGCCCGTAGGGACGCGTCCGCAGGCGCGGATCGAGGATCGCGATCACCCCACGATCCGCGTGCGTTCTGATCAGCCGGCCGACGCCCTGGCGGAGCTGGAGGATCGCGCTCGGCAGCGAGTACTCGCCGAACCAGTCGCCGCCGTTCTCGGCGATCCGCTCGCAGCGGGCTTCGACGAGCGGGTCGCCGGGCGCCGCGAACGGCAGCTTGTCGATCACGAGCAGCGACAGCGCCTCCCCGGGCACGTCCACGCCCTGCCAGAAGGTCGCGGTCGCGACGAGCACCGAGCTGACGTCCGCGCGGAAGCGCTCGAGCAGCCGCTCGCGCGGCGCCTCGCCCTGGACGAGGACGTCGTACGGAACCGACGGCCGGAGCCGTCCGGCGATCTCGCGGAGTGCGCGGTACGAGCTCGTGAGGACGAGGGCGCGGCCGCCGGAGATCCGGCAGAGCGCCGCGATCTCCTCCGCCGCGCGGGGAAGCGCCTCCTGCGCGCGCGGGTCGGGCAGACCGCGCGGGAGGTAGAGAAGCGCCTGCGCCGCGTAGTCGAACGGCGAGCCGACCCTGAGCTCGTTCGCGTCGCGAAGCCCGAGCCGGTCGCGGACGAAGCCGAGCTCGTCGCCGGCCGCGAGCGTCGCGGAGACGAGGATCGCCGTCGGCCCGCCTTCCCACAGCCGCTCGCGGAGCTCGCCCGCGACGTCGACCGGCGCCCACGCGAGCGCGTCCGGCTCGGCCCAGGCCACGCGCTCGAGGTCGTCGAGCTCGCCGCAGAGCTCGACGTCGTCGGCGATCGCGAGCGCTCGGCGGCCGATCGCGTCGAGCTCTTCCCCACGCCCCGCGAGCTCGGCGGCGAGCTCACGCAGTCGCACGGCGAGCCGCGCGGCCTCGGTCTCCGGCAGCCGCCGAAGCCGGCTCCGGCCGGCCGGCGGGCAGACGAGCCGGAACAGCCGCGTCCCCGCGCGCTCGACGCGGTCGATGGCGCGCGCCGGCACGGGACGCGAGCCTTCGCGACAGGCGCGGTCGACGTCGCGCGCCAGCCGCCCGAGCGCGCCGGCGCTGACTCGCCCGCCGAGCCACGTGGCCGCGAACTCCTCCAGCCGGTGCGCCTCGTCGAAGACGACCGCCTCATGCTCGGGCAGGACGCCCGGCCCGTCGAGCAGCTCCCGCAGCCCGAGGTCGGCGAAGTAGAGCGCGTGGTTTGCGATCACGAGGTCGGCGCCCGCCGCCCGTGCGCGGGCGGCCTCCGCGAAGCAGGTGCCGGCGTAGGGGCAGCGCCGGCCGAGACAGCGATCCGAGCCGACGGCAAGCTCGACCCACACCGTGTCGGGCGGCTCGACCTCGAGCTCCGCGCGGTCGCCCGTGTCGGTCGATTCGATCCACGGACGCATCGCCTCGAACGCGGCAGCGTCCTCCGCGCGCGGGAACAGCTCCCCGCCGAGCAGCTCGAAGCCCCCGACGCTCTTCCGGCAGAGATAGTTCTGCCGGCCCTTGAGCACGGCGACCCGCACCTCGCGACCGAGCGCGGCGGCGGCGATCGGCACGTCCTTCTGGAGCAGCTGCTCCTGCAGCGCCTTCGTCGCCGTCGAGACGACGACGCGCTGGCCCGAGTCGAGCGCAGGCAGGAGGTACGCGAGGCTCTTGCCCGTCCCGGTCCCGGCCTCGGCGAGCAGGTGGCGCCCCTCCGCGAGCGCGCCCGCGACGGCCTGCGCCAGGTGCGCCTGCTCCTCCCTCGGCTCGTAGCCTGCGAGCACGGCCGAGACGCGCCCGCCCGGCGCGAAGAACGCATCGCCCACGCGCTCGTCGTTCACGAGCTGAGCGTACTTCCACGCCCGGCCGCCGTCCCGGAATCTTCGCAACGTGCGGTCTTTTTCGCCCGGAGGCTCCTTGACGGGCGCCAGCCGCCGGCCATACGCTCTGCGCGTCAGATCCGGTAGGCCTTCGGGCTCGCCGGATCTGGCTTTTTTCTTGGGGATACCCGATACTCGCCTCGACCACGAAGGGAGGCACGATGGGATTCCTGGACAAGCTCCTCGGCCGCGGGAAGAAGCTCGCCGCGGAGGGCATGGTGGCAGGACGGAAGCTGGCCGAGGAAGGAAAGGACATGGCCGAGTCGGCCCGTGACCGCGTCTCGGGCCACAGCCACGACGGCGAGCACACGCACGGCCCGGGCGAATCTCACTCGCATGACGAGCCGCCGGCGACGCCGCCGGCCGCGCCTGCGCCGCCGGCCGCACCTGCTGCGGGCGCCGAGTCGGAGCCGGAGCCTCCAGCCGGAGGCAACCCGCCCGCGTAGCCGCACCTGCCGATCGCCGGAGGGCGTGCCGTCCGACGCCCTCTCTAGCGTTTGCTGGTCCATGGCAGCGATCGGTGCACTCCTGCTCGGCCTCGCGCTCGGCGCCCTCGGCGCGTGGCTCCTCCTCCGCGAACGGGTGGCGGCGGCGCGCGGCGGCCGCGCCGCGCTGGCGAACGAGTTCCAGGCCCTGTCGACCGAGGTGCTCCGCCAGAGCCGGTCCGACTTCCTCGACCTCGCGCGGACGCAGCTCGAGGGGCTGCAGGCGAAGGCGGGCGCCGACCTCGACCAGCGTCGCCAGGCCGTCGAGCAGCTCGTCGCGCCGATCCGCGACTCGCTCGAGAAGGTCGACGGGAAGATCCAGGAGCTCGAACGCGCCCGGACCGAGGCGTACGGCTCGCTGCTCGCGCAGGTACGCACGCTCGCGGAGACGCAGCGCGAGCTGCGGACGGAGACGGGCAACCTCGTCTCGGCGCTCCGGGCGCCTTCCGTCCGCGGGCGCTGGGGCGAGCTGCAGCTCCGGCGCGTGGTCGAGGCGGCGGGGATGGTGCCGTACTGCGACTTCGCCGAGCAGGCGACGATCGGCGGCCCGGACGGCGCCGGCCGGCCGGACCTGATCGTCAGGCTCGCTGGCGGCAAGAACGTCGTCGTCGATGCGAAGACGCCGCTGCAGGCATATCTCGAGGCGCTCGAGGCCAAGGACGAGGCGACGCGCGCGGCGCGGCTCGCCGACCACGCGCGCCAGCTGCGGGAGCACGTCGTGAAGCTGTCGGCGAAGAGCTACTGGAGCCGGCTCGAGTCGACGCCCGAGTTCGTCGTCCTCTTCATTCCGGGCGACACGTTCCTCGGCGCCGCGCTCGAGCAGGACCCGTCGCTGCAAGAGGCGGCGTGGAGCCGCGGCGTCGTCCTCGCGACGCCGACGACGCTGATCGCGGTGCTGTGGGCCATCGCGCACGGCTGGCGCGAGGAGCGGCTGGCCGAGAACGCCCGCCAGATCAGCGAGCTCGGCCGCGAGCTGTACAACCGGCTGGGGACGCTCGCCGGACACTTCGGGAAGCTCCGGCGCGGGCTCGAGACGGTCGTCCGCTCGTACAACGAGGCAGCCGGGTCGCTCGAGGCACGGGTACTCGTGAGCGCGCGCCGGCTGAAGGATCTCGGCGCGACGGTGACCGGCGAGATCGAGGCGGTCGAGCAGGTCGAGCAGCTGCCGCGGACGCTGACCGCACCGGAGCTCGCAGAGCCCGGCGAGGCTGTTCAGCTTCCGCGCGCGCGCGACGCGGCGTAGGCGGTGGACGCGCTCGCCGCCGCGCGCGCGTGGATCGACGGCTGGTCACGCGCGTGGCCGGCCGAGGACGCCGACGCGGTCGGCGCTCTCTACACGCCGGACGCCGTCTACCGCTCGCACCCCTTCCGCCCGCCGCACATCGGCTCGGAGGGCGCCCGCGACTACGCGCGGCAGGCGTTCGTCGACGAGACGCTCGTCGAGGTGCGCTTCGGCGAGCCGGTCGCGTCCGGGAACCGGGCGGCCGTCGAGTACTGGGCGATTCTCGAGGCGGACGGCAAGGAGCTGACGCTGGCGGGGACGACCGTCCTGCGCTTCGCCGCGGACGGACGCGTCGAGGAGCACCGCGAGTACTGGTCGATGGGCGAAGGCGCGATGGAGCCACCGCCCGGCTGGGGTCGATGACGAGCGCCTCGCGGCGAGTACGACGGGGATCGGGCGTCTGCGCCTCGCGGGACCGCTCCTGAGGCGGTCTCCCGACGGGGTTTGAGCCCCAGACGTCGGCGTGCGAAAGCGCGACGAGCGGGCACAGAGGGCATCGCCCTCGTTTGCATGAAAAAGCTCTTTCCTTTCGCAGTGGTTTTCGTTAAGTTCCCCGTGCCCAGTCCCTTCCAGGCAGGCGCTTGGGAAGGGGCGAACAGAAAGGAGGAGAGATGAGTCGAGGGAGGATTGCTCTCGCGCTCATGGCTGTACTGGCCGCAGTCGGAACGGCGACGCTGACAGCTGCCGCCGATAATCCGTCGATCGAGGTGCCCGGCGTAGAGATCGCCGGCGCCGCAGACGTGGGGCAGGCTGTGACTGCGCCAAACCTTCCCGAATCGCAAGTGCCGCCGGACCAGCTTCAGGCGGTCGACCTCAGCCCCGCGAGCGTGGACGCTGTGACCCGCGCGAGCGAGGAAGCGGCGGCGGAGAACGGTCCCGCGCCGATGGACGCGGCTCAGGTGGCGATCCCGTCCCGGCACGGCGTGGCGGAGGCGCCTGTCACGAACCTCACGTTCACCGGCCTCAACCGCAACACGGCCCAGAACAACGGGTTCATCTTCACGCCGCCGGACACGATCAGCGCCAAGAGCCCTAATCGAGTCCTCGAGGGCACAAACAGCGCCCTGCGCCTCTTCACCAACACGGGCGGAACGCTGTCGACGCTGAACCTGAACAGCTTCTTCAGCGCGGCGACGACGAGCGGCCTGCTCTTCGACCCGAAGGTGCTCTACGATCGGCTCTCGTCGACGCCGCGGTTCTGGGTCGTCGCGCTTTCGAACACGGGAGTGGGCGACAGCAGCTCGACCAACAACTCCTCGACGATCCACATCGCGATCTCTAGGAGCCCGGATCCGACCTCGCTAGCCTCGTCGAACTGGTGCCGGTACACGATCAGCGGCAGGTACCTGAGCGGGGCCGACGACAGCTGGGCGGACTACCCGCAGGTCGGTGTCAGCAACCACGACTTCATGCTCGGGCTGAACGAGTTCAGGTTCACGAACAAGAGCTTCACGTTCGCGCTCTTCCGGGCGATGCCGAAGCAGCCGGTCGAAAACAACGCGAGTGCGTGCCAGACGCTGACGTCGTGGCGGTTCCAGCCGTCGGGCTCGAGCGGCAACTTCGACATCTTCGCCATCCAGCCGGTCTACGCGGCGACGGCACCGTCGTCGTTCAGCGGCACCTCGAACCCCGGCTACGCGATCAATACGCACCGCGGCAGCTTCAGCACGTACCACGTCTGGCGCGTCCGGAACGTCACGACCGCCAGCAGCGGAACGCTGTCGCAGGTCACCCTCTCGAACCACTCGTACTCGATTCCGCCGGCCGGAAAGCAACCCGGGACGAGCACGACGATCGACTCGGGAGACGACCGCGTGCTGGACGCGGACGGGATCGGCAACGTCTTCGTCAGCATCCTGACGTCCGGGTGCAACTTCACGTCGGGGACGCCGAACGAGGCGTGCACGCTCAGCCCGCGGGTCAGCGTCGGCCAGAACGGCGCGGGCGGCCTGACGGCCACGATCCTCGAGAACCCGTTCGTCGGCTACGGCGACAACATCTACGTCCACCACGAGAGCATCGCGCTGAACAAAGCCGGGAAGATGGGCGCGACGTGGGAGTTCAACGGAAACGTCAGCTCCACCCATTTCTTCCTCAGCTCGGCATCCGAAGTGAGGACGCCGGGTGGCGCGTGGACAGGGGTCAACACGTACGCTTCGGGTACGTGCTCGTACCTCCTCGGCCGCGCCGGTGACTACGCAGGCGGGCAGGTCGATCCCGTCGACCTCAACTCGTTCTGGCTGTCCGGCGAGCGCGCGACGGCAGTCAGCGGCCTCAGCGGCTGCAACTGGGAGACGAAGATCTCACACGTCACTCCGTGAACCGCTGACCGGATAGCAAGACCGCGGGCCGGGCCGGGGCATTCCTCGGCCCGGCCCGTACCGTGTGAGATGGATGAGGCAACGAGAAGGGCGGCGATCCGGGGCCTCGTGCTGAGGATCGGAGAACGCCCGGTGGAGGTCGCTCCGCTTGGGCGGCCGGACAAGCCGACCCCGCCTCCCACGCCAGTCGAAGCGGAAGTCCGCGTGACGGACGCGCGGACGCTTGCGGTCGTCGCAAGCGTGCGCTCGGCAGCCGACGGCCGCTTCAGGATCGACGTGCCGGCTGGCGCCTACGAGTTGCAGGTTTTCGAGCGTGGCGAGGCGGCGGGGCCGCCCCTCCACGTCGACGCCGGAGGCGAAAGGATGGTCGACGTCACCGTGTACTTCGATACGGGCGTCCGCTAACGGATCCCGGTGTCGATCGTGACCTTCAGCTGCGTGACGATCCCACGCTGGACGGAGAACCGCTGCGACGGCGGAATCGGGAAGCCGGACGGCAGTTCGACAACCCTCAGCCGGTACGTTCCGACGGGGAGCACCGCACGGAAGAACCCGCGCGCATCGCTCCTGACGGTGAGCGAGATGTTCGGCGTCCCCGTCTGGCCGCTTCCGCGGTTCGACTCGATCCGAACCGTCCCCTGCACGGTGCTCGGCTTGCAGGCCACTGGCCCGCCCTCGACCGGGCAGTTCGGCCCGACCACGATCCAACCCTCGACGCCGCTCGCGCTCGCCCCTGCGCCGCGCCGCGCCAGCCGGAAGAGATTCGACGGCGGGTGGTGCCCGGAAGCTCCGAGGTAGACCGGCGGGCGTGCCACCGGCATGCCGGCCGCGCCGCCGGGCACGGCGGTGCCGAGCGAGAACGAAATCGTGCGCGAGCAACCGACGCGGAAGTCGAATCCCTTCGTGCCGCCGGCCGACAAGCTGAACTCGACGCCTCTCGACACGGTCGTGAGCCGGTCACCGCTGCGGATCGAATGGCCGGTGACGCGAAGAACCGTCGATGCCGTGACCCGGCCGACGAGCGGTTCCGACACGGCGCGCGCCCGCAGGTGCCACCCGCCCGTGTCGAACCAGACGAAGTAACCCCGCGCCGAGGCGTCGTGCAGCCCAGCCGGAAGTCCACGCGCGAATTCCGGCCATCCCGCCAAACGGCATCCGACCTGCGCGACCGTGTCCTGCGGCGCCGTCGTGGACGGAGGGGAAGCGTGAACGGGGGCTGCAAGGGCAGGGCCTGCACTTGCAGCTGCGAGAACAGCAAACGCGAGCCGCATGCGACGCCTCCTCTCGACGAACTTTTCACCGCGACCGTAGCCGTCGACCCGTCACGAGGCAGTTAAGGTCCTGTAAGAGCTTAGGCTCGCCGCCGCGCGCCTGGATCGACTGTTGGCCGCGCGCCGCACATCGGCTCGGAGGGTGCCCGCGACTACGCGCGGCAAGCGTTCGCCGACGAGACGCTCGGCGAGGTGCGCTTCGGCGAGCCGGTCGCGTCCGGGAACCGGGCGGCCGTCGAGTACTGGGCGATTCTCGGGCGGAAAGCTGGCGCTCGCAGGGACGACCGTCCTGCCTTCGCCGCGGACGGACGCGTCGAGGAGCACCGCGAGTGCTGACCGATGTGCGAGGGGAGGGTTGAACCGCCGTCCGGTTCGGGCCTATGATCGGTTCGTAGCAAACCCTACGATCTCGGCCGGGTCGGCCGGAGGGAGGAAGCATGGCTCGGGGGACACGCTCTTCGCGGCGGAGACTGCTCTTCGCCGTCGTCGTTGGCTGCGCGTGCGCGGCCACGGCGGCCACGTACGCTGCTGTCCAAGGCACGAACACCAACCCGGCGTCGCCGAGCGTGACGCCGCCGACGGCGCAGACAGCCGTCGCGGGTACGGGCTCGATCGCCGCCGGGCAACAGGTGGTGGCGCAGACCTATTCGAAGCCGCCGTCACCGACACCGGCGCAGGCGGCCTACCTCAAGGAGTTCGACCAGCAGAACGTGCCGGCTCCGAACCGCGTCACCGCGAACCCGACGACGAACCCCGGTCCCGCGGTGCCGGAAGCGAGCGTGAAGGCGGCCGACGCGGACTACAAGCGCTTCGCCGTCCGCACGCCGCCGGTCGCCAGCTTCAGCGGCGGCTCGGGCTACTCGTCGTTCACGAACGAGCCGAGCGTCGCCCAGTCCGGCCAGCGCGTCTTCCTCACCGGCAACTGGTACGCCGGCAAGTCGACCGCGTACGGCGGCGGCAGCTGGACGTTCCTGGACCCGTTCTCGCTCTTCGGTAACGGCTTCTGCTGCGACCAGGTCGCGCTCTACGACAAGGCCCACGATCGGGTCTACTGGGTCCTCCAGTTCAGCGACCACCTCGTCGTGGCGAACTCGCCGAGCAGCGACCTGACGAGTTGGTGCTACTACAACTTCTACGCCGGAACCATCGGCCAGGCGAGCACGACGGAGCTCGACTTCAACGACGGCATGATCGGGACGCGCGACCTCTACCTGACGACGAACGTCTTCCCGACGTCGGGCTTCGGCTCGGAGGTCGTCCGGATCCCGCTCGAGCAGATGGCCACGTGCGGCGGTATCGGCTTCAACTACTACAGCCAGCTCGACAGCTTCACGTGGCGCCTCGTCCAGGGCTCGAACGACCGGGCCTACTGGGGCTCGGACTGGGATCCGACCGGGAGCCGCCCGAACGGCTCGTCCTTCCGGCTGTTCTGGTGGGACGAGAGCTCGGGCACGCTCTTCTGGAACAACTACACGATCGACCCGTTCGCGTTCTACGTGCGCAACAGCGGGCAGAACTGCGCGTCCCAGGACGGGGTGGTCAAGAACTGGTGCCAGTACGCCGACTCGCGCACGCTCGGCGCCTACCGGGCGAACGGGGTGATCGGCTTCTCGATGAACGCGAACCAGGGCGGCTTCGCCCCCTTCCCGTACACGGTGCGCGAGTACTTCCGGGAGTCCGACCTCGCGTACCTCGGCCACACGAATCTCTGGGCCACGAACGTCGGGATCCAGTTCCTTTCGCTGGCACCGAATTCCCAGGGCCACGTCGGCGGGACCTACTACTGGGGCGGCGGCACCGGGACCACGCACAACTACCCCGGCACCGCCGCGCTCGTCGAGGACGACGTGACTCCGAGCCAGCCATGGACCAACGACTTCTTCTATCCGGGCAGGACGAACACGTGCACCTACGGCGGCCTCTACCGCTGGGGCGACTACAGCACGACGCGGGCGAACAACGCCGCCGACACGACCTGGATCGGAGCCGGCTACAAGCACGTCGGGGACTGCTCGACCGGCTACGCCCAGCCGGTCATCGTCCTCTTCGGCCGGAGCCGCGACAGCGGCAACTTCGCGCGCTGGCGGTAGCGGCATTCGCCGATCGACGACGCGAGGGGCCCCGGCGACGGGGCCCCTCGCTACTCTGGCGACGAGGTCGCACGTGCGAGTCGTCCCCGTTCTCCTGGGCTGCGGGTGCCTCTTCGCCGGAGGCTTCGCAGCCGCGCTCGCCGCCGACGACAACCCGCCGGTCCCGGCGCCTTCGACGACGGCGCCGCCCGGCACGATCACCGGGTTCGTCTCGCAGCTCGTCGTGGCCTGCGATCGCGAGCACTGGCGAGTCCGCTTCGACCTCACCGAGCCGGCCCGGGTCGCCGGCCGCCTCGACCGGCGGGTGTCGCGCGCACCCCTCCGGTTCACGCCGATCCGGGAGCTCGTCTCCCGCCGCCTCGGACCCGGCTCGCGCTTCCTCGAGCTCGGGACGCACCCTGCCGGCGTCTACCGCGTCCGGCTTCGCTTCCGCGGCGGCACGCCGGCCAAGACGCTCCTCCGCGCGGCGCTCTTCCGCGCCGGCTGCACGAACCCGCCGCAGCCGCCCCCGACCGGCACGCTGCCGACCGGCCCCGGCCCACGAGCGTAGGGCCGCACGCGCGGCGAAACCGCCGGGTCAGTAGCGAAGCAGCGCGCCGACGCCCTGGACGGCGCCGAGGTCCGGCCGAGTGGTGACGGCCCAGACGGAGCCGCCGTGGGCGAGCGTCTGGTGGATCGCGAGGTCGAGCCCTGCGTCGCGGTGCTCGAGCTCCGTCCCGTCGAGCGGGCACTTGCCGCCAGCGACGGAGAGGCGTCCGCAGGCGGGGCAGCGGCACGCGCCGTGCGCGGTGCCCTCGCGGTAGAGGAGGAGCTCGACGCGGCCGTCCGACGCGGCCTCGAGCGTCTGCGCCCAGCCGGACGCGGCTCGCCCGTCGCGGCCCGCTTCCTCGCGCCAGCGCTCGACGACCTCCGCCTCCTTGCTCTCGTGCCAGGCGTCGAGCACGCGCAGCGCGGGAGCGAGGAGCTCGGAGGGACCCGCGTGCGCCTCCGCCTGCGTCCAGCCGACGACCGCCTTGCGGGCCCCGTTCGACAGGATCTCCGCGAACTCCGCACGCGTCTCCTCCGACGACACGACGACGACCGGCACGCCGCGCCGCCGGACGAAGTGGTCGAGCGCGTCCGCCACGTCGCGGAGATGGCCGGCGACGAGGTTCTCGATGTGCCGCTGGTAGCGCGCCTGCGACCAGCCGCCCTGATCGTGCCGGCCGGGCTGCTCCTCGGTCCGGTCGGCGACCTCCTCGAGACGGCCGCCGCGCAGCCGGTAGAGATCGCCGCGCTCTCGTCCGACGACCGCGACGAGCGCGCCGTCGCCGCGCCCGACGAGCGGGACGAGCGGCGTGAGGAAGAACTCGTCGTCGATCTGGATCGTGTCCGGCACCGCTGCCGACAGGGGCACGGGCCGCCAGAAGTTGTCGAGCGCCGCGCTGAAGACCGCGAACCCGCGAGCGCCGTCGCGATCGAACTCGAGCTGGAAGAAGGATCGGATCCGCTCGAGGTCGCCCTTCAGGGCGACACGCTGCGCGTGCGTCAGGTCGTTGCGGTCGGTACCCCTCACCGCCCGGTCGAGCAGCGAGTTGATCCGCGCCGACGCCTCCGCGGCGGTCGGCGTCACGCTCGGATCGAGGTTCACGTAGAGGCTGATCGCGCAGCCCTTCTCCGCGCGAAAGCTCGCCAGCTCGCGTAGCCGTGCCCAGCTCATCGTCGCTGCCACTGGATCACCCCCTTTGCCCGCGACCGACGATTGTAGTCCTACCCTACGGACATGCGTCTGTACACCGTCGGCCACGGCGCGAGGCCGCCCGGCGAGCTCCCGGAGCTGCTGAATGAGGCCGGTGTCGAAACCGTGGTCGACGTCCGGCGCTTCCCGAGCTCTCGGCGCCACCCGCACTTCAACGCTGCGGCGCTCGCGGCGAGCCTCGCCGAGGCGGACGTCGACTACGTCCACGAGGTCGAGCTGGGCGGCCGGCGCTCCGGCGAGGAGGGCGAGGAGCGCTTCGGCTGCCTCGAGGTCGGCGCGTTCCGGAGCTACGCGGCTCGGATGGCGCTGCCGGAGTGGCAGGCGGCGCTCGAGCGCTCGCTCGGCCTGCCGGGCCCGTGCTTCCTCTGCGCGGAGACGCTGTGGTGGCGCTGCCACCGGCGCCTGATCGCGGAGCTTCTCGCCGCACGCGGGCACGAGGTCGTCCACCTGATGCGCCCCGGCGAGGTCTCCCCTCACCGGCCGTACGACGGGGCGGAGTACCGCGCCGGCCGTCTGTACCTCTGCGGCGAGCTCGGGGCGTAGCGCGGCGATGAGAGGAACGTCCGACCGGTGCAGTTCGTTGAATACCGAGAACTCGATGATTCTGGAGGAGATGTGAGCGACAACGACGTGCGCGACGTGATCATCATCGGCGGCGGCCCCGCCGGCTACACGGCCGCGCTCTACAGCGCCCGGGCGAACCTGAACCCGCTCGTCTTCGAGGGCTTCCAGTTCGGCGGCCAGCTGATGATCACCAGCGACGTGGAGAACTATCCGGGGTACCCGGAGGGTGTCCTCGGGCCGACGATGATGCAGGACTTCCGCCGCCAGGCCGAACGCTTCGGTGCGGAGTTCGTCACCGACGACGTCACGCAGGTCGACTTCTCGGAGCGGCCGTTCCGCGTCCACGTCGGCGACGACGAGCACCGCGCCGAGGCCGTGATCGTCGCCACGGGCGCGAACGCGCGGCAGCTCGGCCTCCCGTCGGAGACAGCGCTCCAGGGCCGCGGCGTCACCTATTGCGCGGTGTGCGATGCCGCGTTCTACCGCGAGAAGGACGTCCTCGTCGTCGGCGGCGGCGACTCCGCGATGGAGGAGGCGATCTTCCTGACGAAGTTCGCGTCCAAGGTCACGGTCCTCCACCGCCGCAACGACTTCCGCGCGTCGCAGATCATGGAGGACCGCGCCCGCGCGAACGACAGGATCGAGTTCGTGACGCCGGTCGTCATCGACGAGGTGCTCGGCGACGGGAAGCTGAACGGCGTCCGCATCCGGGACGTCGAGACGGGCGACGAGCGGGAACTGCCCGCGGACGGTCTCTTCGTCGCGATCGGACACGACCCGACGACGAAGCTGTTCGTCGACTGGCTCGACCACGACGAGGCCGGCTACCTCGTGACGAAGCCGGGCTCGACCGAGACGAACATCCCGGGCGTGTTTGCGGCCGGCGACGTCCAGGACCACGTCTATCGCCAGGCCGTCACCGCCGCCGGCTCCGGCTGCATGGCGGCGCTGGACGCAGAACGGTTTTTAGCGGCGGCGCGCGGTCACGAGATGGACGCCCTGGCCGCGCCGCGAAGCGACTGAGCTCACGCTCGCGCGAACGGGCGACGTCGGAAAGGCGACAGCCGACGCCCGCGGTACGCTCGTCGGTCGATGGGAGCCGGCGAGCGCTGGATCGACCTGCTCGACCCGAGCCACGACGAGCTGCGGGCCAAGCTCCCGCGCGAGATCCACGAGCGTGCGCTCGAGCAGCTGCTCGCGCCGTCCCACCACGACGACGAGCCGCGCCCGAAGCTCGAGTCGCACGACGACTACATCTTCGGCGTCTTCCTCGTCGCCGTCGCCGTGAAGGAGGAGGGGCACGTCTTCTATCAGGAGGTCGACGTCATCCTGACGCGCGAGGTGCTCGTCACCGTCCGGAAGACGCCCCAGGTGACGGGGCGGCCGCCGTACGACCCGACGCCCGCCATGGACGCTTGCCGCGAGCACGAGCTCGTCGGCATGGTCGTCTACCACCTCGTCGACGACATCGCCGAGCGCTTCCTCGACCTGATCGACGACCTCGACGACGAGATCGACGAGCTCGAGGAGCACGTCGAGGACTGGCCCTCGGAGCGAGTCCGGGAGCAGCTGTCCGGGCTGCGCCACGACATCCTCCACATCCGGCGGACGCTCGGCCCGACCCGGGACGCCATCCGCGAGATCGTCGACAACCGGATCGAGTTCCAGAACGGCGACACCGAGGTCTTCTCACGAGAGGTGGAGCTCTCGTTCGCGAACGCCTACGACAAGCTCCTCCGCGCGAACGACGGCCTCGAGCTCTCCCGCGACCTCGTCGCGGGCGTTCGCGACTACCACCAGGCGAAGGTCGCGAACGACCAGAACGAGGTGATGAAGCGGCTGACCGTGATCGCCTCGATCCTTCTCGTCCCCACGCTGATCGTCGGCGTCTACGGCCAGAACTTCGACCACATCCCCGAGCTTCACTGGCACTACGGCTACTTCTTCTGGTCGTGGGGCCTGATCCTGTTCACGACGATCGCGCAGCTGATCTTCTTCAAGTGGAAGAAGTGGTTCTGAGCCGCGGCTACGCCGTCTCGCGACTCGACGCGCTCCCGTCGATCGAGGAGGACGGCGTCGACTGGCGGCCCGTCCAGCACTACTTCCGCCTCACCGCGTTCGGGATCAACCTCTATCGCGCCACCGGCGAAGGCGTCGACGTGATCGGCGAGCACGACGAGTCGGCGGGACGGCACGAGGAGGTCTACCTCGTGCTCGACGGCGTCGTCGAGTTCTCCCTCGACGGCGAGCGCTTCACCTGCGAGCGCGGCGGCGTCGTCGCGGTCAGGGACCCCACCGTCCGCCGCCGCGCGATCTCGAAGACCGTGGACGCGGCGGTGCTCGCCGTCGGCGCGCGCCAGGCGGAGCGCTTCGAGTCGACGTGGCGGCCCGAGCACTTCGAGGGCGTGCCGGTCTTCGACGAACCGGCCTGATCCGCCGAAGCAGACGGCTACCCTGCTCGCGATGCCGTTCTTCATCTGCCCGAACTGCAAGGAGCGGTCGATCGACCACGACCGCCGCGAGAGCCTCCTCGATCGCCAGGCCGTCGGCTGTCACCACTGCGGCTTCGGCTTCCTGTTCGAGCTGATGGACGACTATTACCCCGGCCCGAACACGGGCTTCGTCGTCTGCGACCAGGAGGGCAGGATCCTCGCCTCCGGGCGCGGCGTGTTCGAGCTGACGGGCTGGCCGGAGCCGGAGCTGATGGGCCACGACGTCGTCGAGCGCTTCGAATTGTCGGGGTTCGAGGAGGGGAAGAACCCCGTCCGCCTCTCGCTGGACTGGGGCGTGCGTCGGCTCGGCGAGCACCTCACCATCCGCACGCGCTCGGGCAGCCGGAAGCCCGTGCAGGCGGACATCTTCCCCGCCTACGACGACGACGGCGGGCTTCTCGTCGCGTTCACGCCGCAGTAGCCGCGGGCGCGGCCAGCTCGGACTCCACCCACGCCTGAAGCAGCTCGAGCGCGTCGAGGCAGCGCCGCCACGACTCGAGCGCGCACCGGAGCGGCGCCTCGTCGACCGGGCGGAGGTAGCCGAGCGCCTCGAGGCTCCCGACCGCGGCCGCCGGCAGCGCCGCGCGAGCCTCCCGCTCGAGCGCGGCCTGTCGAAGCTGCGCCCTCGCACGCTCGATCCGCGCGTCGAGCGCGGCCGCCTCGCCCGCGAGGGTGTCCGCGTAGACGGCGAGGTCGGCGGCGCGCATCGACCCAGCGTACGGCGCAAACCCGCACGCGAGTGTGCCGACTTCGTGCCGATTCCGTGCCGGCTGCTCCCTGCTCGCGTGACGCGGGCCCGTCACGGCGGCCGCTCGAGCGTGGCGATCGGGGACTGAACGCCAGGTCTCCTCCAAGAAGCGCCCCGGCCCGATGCCGCAAGCCGGCGAGGCGTTGCTCGCGCCGGCGAGGTCGGCGCTCGGCCGGGCCGGCTCGAGCTGCGCGGACACGTCGCGTCGGCGTCCCCGCAGCCTCCGTCCGCGGCGAGGATCGCGCCCAGCGCGGGCGAGCGACGCCACGCCATCGGCAGGTCCCACACGACCACTGAACGGTCAGGCCCGGCTCGCGGGACAGAGCTCCTGCAACACGCAGTCCTCGCAGCGCGGCGCCCGCGCGAGGCAGACGCGCCGGCCGTGCCAGATCAGGAGGTGCGGGAAGACGCCCCACTCGCGCCGGGGCACGAGCTTGACGAGGTCGCGCTCGATCTTCACCGGGTCCTCCTCGCGCGTCAGGCCGAGCCGCTGCGAGAGCCGGCGGACGTGCGTGTCGACGACGATCCCCTGGGGGTTGCCGAGCTCCGCGGCAACGACGTTCGCGGTCTTGCGCGCGACGCCGGGAAGGCGCACGAGCTCGCCGAGCTCGCGCGGCACACGGCCGTCGAACTCGTGGAGGAGCATCGCCATCGTGCCGCGCAGCGACTTCGCCTTCTGGCGGAAGAAGCCGGTCGCGTAGATGTCGCGCTCGAGCTCCTCCACCGGCACGGCCAGGTAGTCCTCAGGCCGGCGGTACTTCTCGAACAGCCGCACCGTCACACGGTTCACGTTCACGTCGGTCGTCTGCGCCGAAAGCATCACGGAGACGAGCAGCTCGAGCTCGTTGCCGAAGCGGAGCGCGATCGTCGCGTCCGGGTGCGCGGTCTTCAGGCGCTCGACGATCGGGCCGATGCGCGCGCGCCTGGGCCCGACTCGGCGCCTGGCCTCGCCGACGTAGTTGCGCGGACGCGTACGAAACGCCCGTGGCTCTGCGGACTCGCTCGCCGGCGTCACAGGCGTCGCAGGATCTCAGGCGCCGGCCGAGGCTGCGGCGGCCAGCGGGCGCGGCGCCACCGGCAGGCGCGGGCCGGCGCAGACCAGGTCGAGCGCGGGGCAGCCGGCGCAGGCGAACTCGCTCGGCGTCGGCACGAAATCGCCTGCGTGGATTCGCGCGACCGCCGCCGAGAGCTCCGCCTCGAGCGCAGGGACGTCGTCGCGCGTGAACGAGCTCGAGACCGTCTCCACCGCCCGCTCGAGGAACTGGTACACGACCTCGACCTCGTCGGCGCCCGCACGGAAGCAGGCGAGTGCGTAGACGAGCCGCTGCAGCCGGTACTCCTCGTCGACGACCCCTTCGGGGGAGAGCTCGCCGAGGGCGTTCGACTTGAAGTCGACGACGAGCGCCCGGCCGTCCGCGACGTGCAGGACGTCGAGGCGGCCGCGCAGGAGGACGCCGTCGTGCTCGAACGAGAACGGCCGCTCCGTCGCCGCGCCCGCCAGGGCGGCGAGCCGCGCGGCGAGCGGCGACGCGCAGTAGGCGGCGACGAGCGCCTCGATCCGCTCGAGCTCCCCGTCCGAGACCTGCGGGTACCACGCCCGCACCTGCTCGAGGTCTGGAACCATCGGCGCCGCGAGCTCGATCTGCTCGAGCAGGCGGTGCGCCGCGTCGCCGAGCTCGGTCGCGGCGAGCCCCGGCTCGCCGGGCTCCGCCCCCGCGACGCGGGTGACCCGCCGCTCGCGCAGCCCGGCGACCCGCTCCGCGAAGTAGCGGTACGAGCAGCGCTCGAAGAGCGCGAGCGCGCTGTACGAAAGGCTCCGGACCCGGTGGAGCGGCGGCGCCGGGATCGGCTCGAGCGCCGGCAGCGGCGGCGCCGCCGGCAGGGCCAGCACCGCTCCGTCCGGCAGCGTCTCGAACAGGGCGAGCTGCCCGGGCTCGGGCAGCGCGGCCTCCGGAACGGCCGCGGCGTCCGCGAACTCGTCGGCCCGGTAGCGGTCGACGGTGAGCACGAGCCGGGCGCCGCCGCGCTCGAGCTCGACCGGCCCGTCGGCCGCCGCCTCGAGCTCCTCGGCGCAGTCGATCCGCTCGAGCACCCAGCCGATCGGGGTCGTCCGGTCGGCCTTCCGCTGGGCGTCGATCGCACCGGAGACGATCAGCCGGTCGATCGCGCGCGTCATCGCGACGTAGTAGAGGCGCAGCCGCTCGGCCTGCTCCTCGGCCCGGCGCGCCTCCTTCACCTCCTCGTAGGCGAAGGCGGCCACCCGCTCGCTCGTCTGCGGGTCGGCCACGCGGAAGCCGAAGCGGCCGTCCGAGAGGGCGAGGATCTCGTCCGACGACGGCGGCCGCCGCTCGCGGCCGGCGTCGGCGACGACCACGACCTTGAACTCGAGGCCCTTCGCCGCGTGGATCGTCAGCAGCCGGACGCAGTCCGCGCCCTCCTCCTCGGCGACGGCCTCGAGCTCGCCGCCGCCGACGGCCTCCTGCTTCTCGACGAAGCGGACGAACCCCTCGATGTCGCGGCCGCGCAGCTCCTCGTACGAGCGGGCGAGCCGCGCGAGCTTCCGCAGGTTCGCGTAGCGGCGGCGGCCGTCCCACTGCGCGAGCACCGCCAGGTCGTAGTCGTGCTCGGCGATCGCCTGCTCGCAGAGCCGCTCGAGGGAGAGGCGCGCCGCGGCCGCGACGAGCCGGTCGTAGCGCTGGCGGAAGGCGCGCAGGAGCCGCTCGTCGCGCTCGGCCAGGCCGGCCGGGAGCGAGCGTTCGAGCCCGACGAAGAGCGGGCGCCGCGGCGCCGCGCGGCGCAGGAGGACGAGCGCGTCGTTCGAGACGCCGACGAACGGCGACGCGAGGACGGTGACGAGCGCCTGGTCGTCGTAGCGGTTGTGGAGCAGGCGCAGGTACGCGAGCAGGTCGACGACCTGCTGCTGGCCGAAGTAGCGGCGGCCGGTCGCCCGGTACGTCGGCAGGCCGAGCCGGCGGAGCTCCTCCTCGTACCACTCGGCATCGGTGCCGGCCGCGAAGAGGAGGACGATCTCCCCGGGCGACGCGGCGCCGGAGTCGACGAGCGAGCGCACACGGCGTGCGATCGCCCGCGCCTCGCCGCGGCGCCAGTGGACGCCGGTGTCGGCATAGCTCGGCTTGTCGGTCACGAGCAGCTCGACCGGGTGGCCGAAGACCGGGTCGGGGAAGTCACGAGACGCCGTGAGCGGCTGGAAGCCGTCGCCGAAGTCGGCGTGGAAGAGCTCGTTGACGACGGCGAGCACCTCCGGGCGCGAGCGGTAGTTGAGGGTCAGCGCGAGCCCGCCGCCGGCCGCCTCGCGCCGCTCGCGGAAGACCTGGACGTCCGCGTGCCGGAACCCGTAGATCGACTGGAACTCGTCGCCGACGAAGAAGACCTCCGGCCGGTTCGGGCCGCCGGCGACGAGATCGATCAGCTCGCACTGGAGGCGGTTCGTGTCCTGGAACTCGTCGACCATGATCGAGCGGAAGCGCAGCTGCTCGCGCTCGCGGATGTCGGCGTGGTCGCGGAGCAGGTCCCGGGCGGCGAGCTGGAGGTCCTCGAAGTCGAGCGCCGACTCGCGCTCCTTCGCGGCGGCGTACGCGGCGGCGAAGCCGTCGAGGAGCTCCTGGAGCAGGTCGCGGTCGGCGGCCGCGAGGGTGTCGAGGGCAGCGTGCTCGACGCGGCGCCGCGCCTCCTCGTACGTGGCGGCGCGGTCGCCGGCTGCGCGGTGCTCGGAGAGGTCGAGCAGCCGGCCCGGGCCGGGGTCGGCGGCGAGCAGCTCGAGGACGCCCGCGGCCGCGAGACGCTGGTTGTCCGTCCCGGCCGTGTCTCCTGCGAGGCAGCGGGCCGCCTCGCGCAGCTCGTCGACGAGCTCGCCGAGCGGCGGCGCGTCGCCGAGCTCGAGCACGAGCCGCCGGCCGGCCGCGCGCAGGGTCTCGTAGACGCCGATCAGCATCGAGCGCAGCCGCCTGCCGCCGTAGGCGACGAGGAGCCGCAGCCGCGCGGGGTCGCCGCCGGCGCAGAACGCGGCGAGCGCCTCGTCGAAGGCCTCGCTCCGAAGGACCGCCGCCTGCGCCTCGTCGAGCTCGCGGAAGCGCGGGTCGAGGCCGGCAGCGAACGGGTGCGCCTTCAGCAGCCGGTTGCAGAAGCCGTGGATCGTCGAGATCCAGGCGCCGTCGAGGCGGCGTGCGAGGTCGTGGCGGCCGCGGGCGCCGAGGGCGGCCCGGGCGCGGGTGCGAAGCTCAGCCGCGGCCTTGCGCGTGTACGTGATGACGAGCACCGACTCGACGTCGAGCCCGTCGTCGCACACCGCGCGGACGAAGCGCTCGACGAGCACGGCCGTCTTCCCGGTCCCCGCTCCGGCGGAGACGAAGACCCGGCCCCGAGCCTCGACGGCGGCGAGCTGCTGGGTGTTCCAGCCGGCAGCCGACTCGGGCGCCGCTTGCGCGGCGCGCAGCATGGGATCGGTCCTCCGCTCTTCGGTCATGCTCTGGCTACTCGGCACATCGGCCAGAGGTCGCACCAGGCGGGGCACTCGCCGCCCTTCGGGTCGTGGCGGACGTCGCCCTCGCCGATCCGCCCGGCGAGCTCGCGGGCGGCCGTGCGCGCGCCCTCGACCTGCGCCCAGAAGTCGCCTTCCGGGCGGTAGTCGTTGCGGGCGAAGCCGTCGATCCCCTCGCCGGCGCGCAGGAGGCCGCGCAGCTTGCGATCGCCGGCGAGCGGCCGGTAGAGGCCGCCGAGCGGCTCGATCCCGACGAGGTCGCGCAGGACGAGCATGTACAGCGGGATCTGGAGGCGCAGCTCCTTCTCGATCTGCTGCGCCGAGTGCGCGCCCTTCCCGGACTTGTAGTCGATGACGATCCCGCGCGCGCTGAACGGATCGACGTCGATCCGGTCGATCTTCCCCGACAGGGAGATCCCGCCGAGATCGAGGCCGCGCTGGAGCTCCGGCGCAGAGCGGTCGGATCCGAACGAGACCTCGAACCGGCGCGGGACGAGGGGCAGCGACGACTCGGCCTCGGCCTCGACGAGCGCCTCGAGGTCGCGGCGGAGCCCTTCCGCGAGCTCCTGCCGCTGGAGGTCGGTCATCTCCATCCGGACGCCCGCGAGCGCCTCGTCGAGGCAGCGCCCCATGAAGGCGAGCGCCTCGGCGAGACGGGCCGGCTCGACCCGCTCCGAGCCGAGCTCCTTCGGAAGCCCGGCGAAGAAGCGGTAGAGGGCCTGGTGGGCGACGCTACCGCGGAGCTTCGCGTCGACCTCCGCGTCGATCGTCTTCGGGTCGATCAGCCGCTCGACGAACCACGCGGACGAGCAGTCGGCGAAGCGCTCGAGCTCGGTGACGTTGAACACCGTCCGGCCGGAGAGCTCGTGGAGGACGGCCGCGTGGCGGAGTCGCGTCGGCCGGCGGAACGCGAGCCGGGCGCGGTCCAGCCGCCGGTCCCAGCCGTTCGCCGCGGCGATCGCCTGCGCGCCCTCGGGGTCGGCGGGCTCGAGCGCCGCGAGCGCGCGGAGCCGCTCCCGTTCCGTCGGCGCCCCGTCGACGGGCCACGTCAGCGCGGAGAGTGCGCGCCGCTCCGTCCAGCGGGCGGCGTCGTCCGGCGGGAAGAGCGAGCGGACGTCGTGCCAGAAGGGGCTCGCCTCGCGCGGGCTGCCCTCGTCGCTCGCCGCCTCGCGGGCGAGGTAGAGCCGCCGGGTCGCACGCGAGCAAGCGGTGTAGAAGAGGTAGCGCGCGCGGCCGATCTCGTCCGGCCGCTGGAGCCGCGAGCCGAGGCGGCGGCGCGCCTCGTCGTCGAGGAACGGGGTCTCCGAGCCCCGCCGCGGAAAGCTCCCCTCCTCGAGGCCGAGGACGAAGACGACGTCGAACCGGCGCGTGCGCGCGCGGAGCAGGTCGAGGACGGCGACGCGGCCGGGCGCGCCGGCGGGGTCGAGCCGCACGTCGGCCCGTTCGAGCGCGCCTGCCACGTCCTCGCGCGAGAGCGACCCGGCAGCCCGTTGCCAGCCGTCGAGCTCGTCGAGCAGCCGATGGATGGACTCGAACGTGCGGAGGTCGCGGCGCGCCTGGTCGGTCGCTGGCGGCCGTTCGAGCCCGTAGGCGGCGCGGATCATGCCCGTCGCGAGCGCGCGCACGGCCGCCACGGCGTCGTCCGCCGCGCGGAGCTCTTCGAGCGCAGGGAGGGGCGCGCCGCGCAGCCGCTCGGTCTCCTCGACGACGCGCTCCGGCGTGCTGATCGCGCGGCCGCGCAGGCGTCCCTCGGCGAAGTCCACGGCCGTCCGGGCCACGCCGGAGAAGGGCGAGCGGAGAAACGCGTAGAGCTGATCGCGGCCGCCGGCGAGCCAGCCGAAGCGGAGGAGTGCGACCAGCGCCGCTCCGAGGGGCGTCGCGTCGAGCCGGAGCCGTCCCTCGAAGCCGAAGGGGATCCCGAGCGTGGCGAAGGCCGTCTCGACCGGCGCGCGGAAGCGCTCGAGCGAGGGACAGACGACGCCGATCGCCTCGGCCGGGATCCCGCCGCGGACGAGCTCGAGCACCTCCTGGCCGACCTGCTCGAGCGCCGCGCGGGTGCCGCCGGCCTCGAAGAAGCGGATGCTGCCGTCGAGGGCCGGCCCGGGCGGAGCCAGGTCGGAGAAGAGCGCCCGCTCGAGGTGCGCGATCGGCGGCGGGGCGTACTCGGCGAACCGCGGCGGGAGCGCTTCGATCTGCTCCGCGAGCGCCGACAGGTCCTCGGCGGTGCGCTGGAGCGACGCGAACGCCGTCCTGCCCGGCTCGTACGGAAGCGACACGGTCACGTCCGCGCGGGCGGCGAGCGCCTCGAGGAGCCCCCACTCGACCGCCGTCAGATCCTCGAAGCCGTACGCGAAGACGGGCTCGCCGTGCCAGGCCTCGAAGTCGGTCTCGAGCCGGCGGACCGCGCGGGCCCGGAGGAGCTCGCGGTCCCACAGCCCGAGCCCTTCGAGCTCGCGCCGGTAGGCCGCGAAGAGGCGGCCGAGGTCGCCGTCGACGTCGTCCGGCTCGCAGAGCGCCGACTCGAGCTCGCCCACCGCCGAGAGCAGCGCGTCGAGAAAGCCGCCGAACCTGGCCGACCGGCCGAGTCCGTTCAGCGAGGTCGCGGCGAGCGCCCGGCGGGCGACGAGGACGCGCTCGGCGTCGGAGGCGACGCGGCGGAAGCCGGCGTCGGCGCGCCCGAGGCGGGCGAAGAGGTCGTCGAAGGTGCCGATCTGGCCGCCGAGCAGCGCGCCCGTTCGGGCCAGGAGGTCGCGCTCGACGCGTTCGACGTCCGGCCGGTTCGGCACGATGAGGAACGGTTCGCGGGGAAGCTGCTCGAGGTAGCGCTCGAGCAGCAGCGCGACCTTTCCGGCGTTGGCCGGACCGACCAGCAACGACAGCGCCATCCGCGATCGAGTCTAGTGCGGGCTCTTGACGGCTCCCAGAGGCGGCCCGGCGAGCCGCCCGCAACGTGCGTGAATCGTCACTCCGGCGCGCGCCAGACGGTCTTCGCACCGACGACGCGGAGGCCGGCGCCCAACAGGTTCCGCTCGCTCTGCGAGCCTGCGGTCGCGCCGACGAAGACGAACCCGCAGCCCGCGGCTGCCGAATCGCGGAGGCGTCGCCGGATCAGCGCCGTCTGGGCGCCGCGCCCGCGGAGCTCCGGAACCGTCGCCGCGTTTGCGAGGAAGCCGAGCCCCTCGGTGAGGGCGAGCGCGCCGGCGGCGGCCGGCCGTCCCTCGACGAAGCAGACGTAGAGGCGTGCCGGCCAGCCGGCGAGCGCCGGCACGTCCGTCTCGGGCGCCCCGACGGCCGCGGCGAACGTGCGGCCGAACAGCTCGCGATCCTCGCGGATCTCCAGGCCGGGCGGCTCGGCGACGGGCGCGCCGGCGAGCACGGAATAGGTCCCGAGCGGCTCCCAGCCAGGCGGCTCGTCGCCCGGCAGCGCTTCCAGCCACGGGCGCAGCCCGTGCTCGCGGTAGAGCGCGAGCGCGGCGGGCAGGAGCTCGGGGTCGAACCGGCCGTAGATGCGGTTCATGAAGTCGAGGAACGGCCGTGACGGGCAGAGCGCCGCGACGGCGGAGCCGAGCGGCTCGAGCCGCACGCCCTCGATCGCCTCGAGTCGGCTCAGATCGAACGCGTTCGCGACGCGGTCGAGCCGTTCGAGGAGCGCGGGGAGGCCGGTCGCCCGGCCTCCCCGGCGAGTGTCAGGCCGCAGCGGCGGCCTTGGGCCGGCGACCGCGACGGGCGGCCGGATGCCCGGGCATCCCGCTCGCGCAGTCGTCGCAGAGGTCGGCCTGCTTCGCGCCGCGCCGGGCGTCGGAGAAGGTGACGCGCAACGTCGCGCCCTTCCCCTCGCCGACTTCGGCGCTGCAGCCATCGCAGACGAGCACGGTCTTTCTTGCCACATTTCCTCCTTGAATACGGGGCGAACGATGGAAGCGTAACGGAGTATCCGGACGCAACTAGGCAACCTGGAGCGCCTGCTTGATTCGCCAGGATCGAAGCAGCGAGAGGAGCGCCCGTTCCTCGGGCTCGAGCTCGATTACGCGGGCGCGGAGGACACGTAAATGGCGCGGCTGGAAATCCTCGAGGGTGACGCCCTGGAGATACTGCTCGACGACGGCCGGGCTGACGTACGAGGCGCGGGCGACGGCAGCCGTATTTCCGAGCGTCGCGCCGACGGTCCGCATGACCGCGGCGACGACGCGCTTCGCCTCGGCGGCCGATTGCGCGGGTCCGCGCTCGGCGAAGGCGACGGCAGCCGTGAGCGTGCCGCCCCACGTGCGGAAGTCCTTTGCCGAGAACTCGTCGCCGAGGTGAGCCTTGACGTACCCGTTGAGGACGTGGGAGGTGAGGTTGCGCAGCTCGCCTTCGACGGCGTAGCGGAAGAGCCGCGGGCCGGGCAGCGAGAGGAGGTCGCGCACGGCCGACCGGAGCTCCGAGTCGGCGACCGCGGCGTGGACGAGCGAGTGCCCCTTGCCGGGGAAGCGAAAGACGATCCGGCGTCGCTCGACGCGTACGTGCCCCTTTCGAACGGTGGTGATCCCGTACGTCCGCGAGCTGCGCGCGTAACGGTCGGAGCCGACGCGGAACCAGCCGAGGTTCACGAGCCGGACGGCGATCGCGCAGACTCGCTCGCGCTCGAGCGGGTCGAGCTCGAGGTGCTCGGCGACCGCGCCCCGCAGCGCGGGCAGCCGCTCGCCGAAGAGGACGAGCCGGCCGAACTTCGCCTGCTCCTGCGCGGCGCGGAAGGCGGGGTGGTACAGGTATTGCCTCCTGCCCGCGGCGTCGTACCCGGTCGCCTGCAGCTTCGCGCCCGGCCGCGGGGAGATCCAGACGTCGCGCCACGCCGGCGGAATCCGCAGCGCGTCGATCCGCGCGAGCGCCGCCGGATCGTCGATCCGGTTCCCCTGCCGATCGAGGTACCGGAACCGGCCCCGGGAGCCGAGTCGCCGCCATCCGCCCGCACGCGCCACGCGCTCTCTGGTTGCCGCGGGCGAGCGGCGGTAATCCCGCGCCTACAATCGCCGCATGGAGCGCGACACGATCGTCGTCCTCGAGGGGGACGAGACCGGCCAGGAGCTGCTCGAGGAGGCGCTCCGGGTGCTGGCACCGGAGGTGATCGGCGTCGAGTTCCGGCTCCCCCGCTTCGACCTCTCGCTGGCGAACCGGCGCGCGACCTCGAACGGCGTCGTCCACGACGCCGCGGGCGCGATCCGCGACGCGGGGCTCGGTCTGAAGGCGGCGACGGTGACGCCGGAGGGCCGCGACGACGTCGGCTCGCCGAACCGGATCCTCAGGGAGGAGGTCGGCGGGCGCGTGATCGTGCGGACCGGTCGGAGGATTCCGGGGATCGTGCCGCTGGGCGGCGCGCACGCCCCGATCTCGGTCGTCCGCATGGCGGTCGGGGATGCGTACGGCGCGAAGGAGTGGCGTGAGGGCTCGGACGAGGACGAGGCGGCCTTCCGGACGGAGCGGATCGAGCGGCGGATCTGCCGGGCCGTCGCCGAGTTCTCGTTCAGGCTCGCGGAGCGGAGCGGCGCGAAGGTCTTCGGCGGGCCGAAATGGACGGTGAGCCCGGTCTACGAGGGGATGCTGAAGGAGGAGCTCGACGCGGCCGCCGCGCGGCATCCATCGGTGCGGTACCAGCCGCAGCTGATCGACGCAACCTTCGCCCTGCTGCTCGCCGGGGGCGGCGACGCGACGGTGATCCCGGCGCTGAACCGCGATGGCGACATCCTCTCGGATCTCGTGCTGCCGATGTTCGGCTCGATCGCTGGGTCGGAGTCGCTGATCGTCGCGTTCGACGACGATTACGTGCCGACGGTGATCGTGGCCGAGGCCGCGCACGGGACGGCGCCGGCGCTGCAGGGAAAGGACGTCGCGAACCCGATGGCGATGATTCTCGCGGCGGCGTCCCTGCTCGGATACGCAGGCGAAAACGCTGCGAGCGCCTCGCGCGCGGTGCGGGAGGCGTGCCTCGAAGCGGTGGCGGACGGCATCCGGACCGCGGATCTGGGCGGCCATGCCGGCACGCGAGAGTTCACCGACGAGGTCATCCGGCGGACGACCTCGAAGCTCGAGGTCTGGTCCGCGCTCTGAGGCGCAGCCGTCCTGGCGGGCGCGGCGGCGTAGGCGGGCGCGCGATCGCGGGTGAGCCGGCGTTCCGCTCGGGGCGGATGCTCTGTGGATCCAGCAGGCGCAAATCGGCACGGAATCGTCACATCGACGTGACGAAATCCGCGGTAGGCTCGATGCCGAGGGAAAGGGGTTCTTCCCCCACCCAAGGGAGGGGGTGTGGGGCTAGCAGGCGACGGCGAGCGGCCGCGAGGGGGTGAGCTCGCCCGCCTCCCAGGCCTCGACGAATGCGCTCGTCAGCTCCGGGTCGAACTGACCGCCCGCAGCTCGCCGAAGCTCGTCAAGTGCGCGGTCGGGGGGCAGCGCAGGTCGGTTCGGACGGTCGCTCGTGATCGCGTCGAACGCGTCCGCGAGCGCGATCAGCCGCGCCTCCTCCGGAATCTGCTCCTCCGCTCGGCCCGTCGGGTAGCCGGTTCCGTCCCAGCGCTCGTGGTGGTAGAGGACACCCGGAATCGCCGGCCGTAGCGACTTCACCGCCCACACCATCGACGCTCCGGCGCGCGGGTGACGCCGCACGAGCGCGCGCTCCTCGTCGTCCAGCGGACCGGGCTTGCCGAGAACGCGCTCCGGGACGCACAGCTTCCCGATGTCGTGGAGCTCGCCTCCCAGCCGCAGGACTGCCCTCTGATCGTCGTCCCAGGCGAGCCAACCGGCGACGGCGTCGGCGAGCGCAGCGACGCGCGCCGCGTGCCCGCAGGCGTGCGGGTCGCGGGCCTCGATGACCTTGGCAAGGGCGAGCAAGTTCGCCACGCGAGTTGAGTTCGTCGCGGGCCGTGAATCCCCTGCTCGAAGTCTCACATGTGAAATCCGCTTCGCGCGGGGCCGTTCCACGCCAAGCAGGGCGGCTAGGGGCCCGCAGCGCAGGCCGGCGGACCGGGCAAGGGCGACGAGACGGCCCTGCGCAGCGCCTGCAGTGCGAGCCACGGCCCCGCTCCTTGCACACCAGGGTCCTAGTTCTCCGGCGCCAGCCGCCGCCTGAGCACGTGCACGACGACGAAGACGACGCCGGTGAGTCCGATCAGGACGCCGAACCCGATCAGCCCGTACCGGTTGAAGCTCTCCGCGGCGGCACGGCCGACGTAGTAGGCAAGAAGCGAGACGAGCGTCGCCCAGCAGATTCCGCCCGCCGCGTTGAACACGAAGAAGCGCCACCACGGCATTCGGGACACGCCCGCCATCCAGGCGGCCGTGAAACGCAGGATCGCGATGAACCGGCCGATGAAGACCGTCTTGTCGCCGTGCTTCGCGAAGAAGCGTTCGGCAGGCGGCAGCGTGCGCTCGGCGAACCGCTCCAGTCGCCTCCATTTCGTCAGCAGCTGGCGACCCCAGCGACGGCCGATGGCGTAGCCGAGGTTGTCGCCGACGATCGCTGCGGCTGACGCGACCGCGATGACCGCGACGATGTTCAGTTGCCCCTTGGCAGCCGCAAAGCCGGCGGCGACGAGCGCCGTCTCGCCGGGAAGCGGAATCCCCATCGACTCGAGCCCGACGAGCACGAACAGCAGCGGGAGGCCCGCGGTCCTGATGAGGTGCTCGATCGAGATCCCGAGAAATGCGAGGACTGGCACGAGGCCAGTCTACGGGCCGGCGCTTTCGCGTCCGGCCGTGGCCTGTGGACGAAAAGTCACGATCTCGGTGCAATCGTGTTTCACACTCGTAGCAGTTTCAGCGCTAGGCTGACCGCATGGGGGAACTCCGAGGGGGACCCCGGGGGGTTCAATCTCGGAGAGGCGAGACGGACGTCTGTGCCGCCCGCATCGCCCACTGCAGCCGGCGCGTGTGCCGACGCTTCCACCGCGGTGCCGCGAAGCTAGCCCGTAGAGTTGCGCCCGATGAAGGTGGGGGTCCCGAAGGAGACGGCCGCCGGCGAGCGGCGGGTCGCGCTCGTGCCGGAGACGGCCGCGAAGCTTTCCACCCAGGGGTTCGAGATCGTCGTCGAGGCGGGCGCCGGCGAGGACGCCTCACTTCCCGACGCTGCCTACGTCGACGCCGGCGCGCGCATCGCCCCCACCGTGTTCGGAGCAGCCGAGGCGATCGTGAAGGTGCAGAAGCCGACGGCCGACGAAGCCGGCCGTCTCCGCGAAGGCGACGTCCTGATCGCCTTCCTCCAGCCGCTCACGGACGCGCAGGGCATCGAGCGCCTCGCCGAGAGGGGCGTCGCCGCTTTCGCCATGGAATCCATCCCGCGCATCACGCGCGCGCAGCCGATGGACGCGCTCTCGTCGCAGGCGACCGTCTCCGGCTACAAGGCCGTGCTGATCGCCGCCGAGCGGCTGCCGAAGTTCTTTCCGATGCTGATGACCGCGGCCGGCACCGTCCCGCCCGCCAAGCTGCTCGTTCTCGGCGCCGGCGTCGCGGGACTCCAGGCGATCGCGACGGCGCGCCGGCTCGGCGCCGTCGTCTCGGCCTTCGACGTCCGGCCGGTCGTGAAGGAGCAGGTCGAGTCGCTCGGGGCGACGTTCCTCGACCTCGGTGTGCGGGGCGAGGAGACGGCCGGCGGCTACGCGACCGAGCTAACGGAGGAGCAGCAGCGCCAGCAGCAGGCCGCGCTCGAGGAGCGGATCCCCGGCTTCGACGTCGTCGTCACGACCGCGCTCATCCCCGGCCGTCCCGCGCCGAAGCTGATCCCCGCCGCTGCAGCGCGCGGAATGAAGCCGGGCTCGGTCATCGTCGACCTGGCCGCCGAGGCGGGTGGCAACTGCGAGCTCACGCAGCCCGGCGACGAGATCGTCGACCGGGGCGTCACCGTCGTCGGCTTCACGAACCTGCCGAGCACGATGCCGCAGCACGCGAGCCAGCTCTACTCCCGCAACGTCGCCTCGCTCCTCCAGCATCTCGCGCCGGGTGGCGAGTTGAAGCTCGACTTCGACGACGAGATCATCGCCGGCGCCTGCGTCACGCGCCTGAAGGTCGCCGTATGAAGACCGCGCAGATCATCTTCGAGCTGACCGTTCTCGTCCTCGCGATCTTCGTCGGCTTCGAGGTGATCTCGAAGGTGCCGACGCTGCTGCACACGCCGCTGATGTCCGGCACGAACGCGATCCACGGCATCGTGCTCGTCGGCGCGATCGTCGTCGCCGGGCTTCCCGGCCAGACGACGTGGATCCGCGTCGTCGCGCTTGCGGCCGTCGCGCTCGGAACACTGAACGTCGTCGGCGGCTTCGTCGTCACCGACCGGATGCTCGAGATGTTCAAGAGGCGCAAGCCGGACGAACCGCCGCAGCCGAATTCGTGAGCCGCGGCGACGCGATCAACCTGCTGTACCTGGTCACGATCGTGACCTTCATCCTGGCGCTGCGCTTCCTGTCGTCGCCGGCGACAGCACGGCGCGGGAACTGGCTCGGCGCGGCGGGCATGACGATCGCGCTGATCGCCACGCTGCTCCAGGCGCACCTGCACAACTACGCGTCGATCCTGATCGTGATGGCCGTCTTCGCGCCGGTCGGCGCGTGGGCGGCGCGGGCCGTGAAGATGACCGCGATGCCGCAGATGGTGGCCCTCTTCAACGGGGTCGGCGGCGGCGCCGCGGCGCTCGTCTCACTCGCGGAGTTCCACCACGACACGCCCGCACCCGGAGCCATCAAGTCCGACATCGCGATCGGGATCCTGCTCTCGGCGCTGATCGGCAGCATCTCGTTCTCCGGCTCCCTCGTCGCGTTCGGGAAGCTGCAGGAGCTCGTGTCGGGCCGGCCGATCCAGTACCCGGGGCAGAAGGTCGGCAACGGGCTGCTCATCGCCGGGGTCGCGGTGCTCGCAATCGTCGTCGGCGCCGGCCCGCAGAAGGACTGGCTGCTCGTACTGATGATCCTCGGCGCCCTCGCCTTCGGCGTCCTCTTCGTCCTGCCGATCGGCGGCGCGGACATGCCGGTCGTGATCTCGCTCCTGAACGCCTTCACGGGCATCGCCGCGTCGGCGACCGGCTTCGAGCTGCACAACAACGTCCTGATCGTGAGCGGGATGCTCGTCGGCGCGTCGGGCACGCTGCTGACGCTGATGATGGCTCGGGCGATGGGCCGCTCGGTCGCCAGCGTCCTCTTCGGCGCGTTCGGGACGCTGCAGGTCTCGGCCGAGGCGATCGCCGCCGGCGACGGCACCGTCAGGTCGGCCACGGCCGACGACGTCGCCGTCATGCTCGCGTACTCGCAGCGCGTCGTGATCGTCCCCGGCTACGGGCTGGCAGTCGCCCAGGCGCAGCACGACGTCGCGAAGCTCGCAGAGGCGCTCGAGTCGCGCGGCGTCGACGTCAAGTACGCGATCCATCCGGTTGCCGGTCGCATGCCCGGCCATATGAACGTGCTCCTCGCCGAGGCGAACGTCCCCTACGACCGCCTCTACGAGATGGACGACATCAACCCCGAGTTCGATCAGACCGACGTCGCCCTCGTCATCGGCGCGAACGACGTCACGAACCCGTCCGCCCGCAACTCACCGGGCAGCCCGATCTACGGCATGCCGATCCTCGACGTCGACCACGCGAAGCAGGTGATCGTGCTCAAGCGGAGCATGAACCCCGGCTTCGCCGGCATCGACAATCCGCTCTACGCGGAGCCACAGACGGCGATGCTGTTCGGCGACGCCAAGGCGTCGGTCGTCAAGCTGAACGACGCGCTGAAGTCCGTCTGAGCAGCGTGGTCCCGCTCTTCACCGCCGACGCCGTCTACGAGGCGGTGTCGCCGGAGCGTGCGGTCGAGGCGGTGCGGGAGGCGTTCGTCGCGTACGCGCGCGCGGAGTGGTCGATGCCGCCGAAGGTCTACGTCCCGGCGTATCCGGCCGGCGACTTCCGTGCGATGCCGGCGCTAGGCGCCGGGCACGCGCTGCTGAAGTGGGTCACCTCCTTTCCCGGCAACCCGCGGGCCGGCTTGCCGACGGTGATGGGTGCCGTCCTGCTCTCGGACGCCTCGAACGGGGTGCTCCGAGCCGTGCTCGAGGCGGGCGCGGTCACGGCGCTCCGGACCGGCGCGGCGGCAGTGCTCGCGGCGGAGACGCTCGGCCGATCGGACGCACGGACGGCCGCGGTCGTCGGCGCGGGCGTGAACGGGCGAGCCGCCGCGCGGACGTTCGCGGCGCGCGGGCGCGAGGTCGTCCTCTTCGACGCCGACCGCTCGCGCGCCGAAGCAGTCGCTGCGGAGCTCGGCGCGCGTGTCGCCGGCTCGCTTGGCGAGGCGCTCGCGGCAGACCTGATCGTCACGGTGACGCCCGGCCACGAGGTGCTGCTCCCACCGGGAACCCTCCGACCGGGACAGCACGTGAGCCTCATGGGAGCCGACGGGCCCGGCAAGGCCGAGATCGCCGTCGAGGAGCTCCTCCGGTGCAACCTGTTCTGCGACGACTGGGAGCAGGCGAGCCACAACGGCGAGCTTGCGGGAGTCTGGCAGGCGCGGAGGATCGCGCCGAACGACGTCACTCCGCTCGGCCACGTGTTGGACGGGGCACCCGGCCGCGACGGCGACGACGACATCACGGCCTTCGACTCGACCGGCCTCGCGATCCAGGATCTGGCGATCGCGCTGGCAGCGCTCGAGCGCGCCGACGAGCTCGACCTGGCCACGCTCGAGCTCTGACGCGCGTCGAGAGGCGGGAGCCGGAGCCCGAGAGGCTGCGGGCAGGCTCGGATGGCCCCGCCAGCACCGTCACCCCCACCCTGGGTGGGGAGTGCTGCCCGCCGCCCTCGGCGTCGACGATACCGCGCAAAGGCGCGCGGGACTGTGCCGATTCAGTGCCGATTCAGCGACGCGCTCTCCACAGCAGATCGGCCGAGCCGGACGAGGCCGGTGCGCTCACATGGGTCCCGGACGACAGGCGGCAGCACCGGCCTCCCCCGCAGTGGACGCCGCGACGGCCCTCGACGCCGAGGCCGCTAGCGAGGCCGGCGTTGCCCCGCCTGTGCTCGCCAGCGCGCGAGGACGTGTCCTCGGCGGTCGACGGCGAGCAGCTCGCGGCTCCCCGGCGGCAAGGTGGCGAAGAAGAACCGCCGCCGGGTCCTCAAAGCCGGGTCCGCGCGAAGCGGCGCCGCGACCGGCGCACCCGATCCGACGATGGAAAGCCGCACGACGGACGCCGCCACGGTGCCGTAGACCGTGCCGGATACGGTCGAGGTTCGTACGTTCCAGGAGCCGCCCGCCACCGCCAGCACCGGAGGACTGAGACCCTCGCAGCCGCTCCCTCCGGCGCCCGGCGCCCCGTACGAGAGGCAGATGCCCCTCGTGCTGTTCCAGGCGACGAGGTTCCAGGCGGGGCCGGAGAACACCGTCACGATCGGACTCGTCCGGCCAGGCGGGTACGAGCGCACCCAGGCCCAGAAGGGCGAGACCTTCCAGCCGAACGCAGCGTTTGCAGCCGTTCCGAGAGCGAGGACGCCGAGCAGTGCGGCCGCCGCCGACCGCGGCAACCCGCGCCGTGGCCGGCCGCCTGAACGGTGGCGCACGTCGCGCCAGTCGCCGGCAGCGTGATCGAACGGGGCGAGGAGCTCGAGCTCGTCTGCGAGCGCCGGGTGAACGTCAGTCATCGGCGACCTCCACGAGGGCCTTCCGGATGTTGGCGCGCGCAGCTGCAAGCGTCGCCGAGACCGTTCCGACCTCGATGTCGAGTGCGGCCGCGATCGAGCGGTAGTCGAGGTCGGCGTAGTAGCGGAAGAAGACGACGAGCCGCTGGCGCGGCGCGAGCCGTGCCAGCAGCGGAGTGATCGCGCTTTCCGGCGCAGCCGCCGAGCTCGTCCCGCTCGACGGGACGAGCTCGAGTTCGAGAGGCCCGCGCGCGGCGGCCTTCCGCGCGGCGTTCAGCACCGCGCGCCACACCCACGCCTCGAGCGACCCGTCTCCCCGGAAGGTGCGGCGGCTGCGGATCGCGTCGGCGAAGCCGTCCTGCACGGCGTCGAGCGCCCGCTCCCGATCGCCGACCACGGCGCGCGCGACACGGAGGAACCGGGGGAAACGCGCCCGGTAGAGCGCCTCGAGCTCGTGCAGCATCACGTCGCCTCGTCCACCCACCCCACTCAGTCCCGATCCGCCGCGCGGCAGATCTGTTTAGGCCGGAAGCGCGTAGGCTCCTCCGAACCGACCCGAGAGGAGACGCGATGCCCGGAAACCTCGTCCACTTCGAGCTGCCCGCGAAGGATGTCAAACGTGCGAAGGGGTTCTGGAGCGGGCTCTTCGACTGGAAGTACCAGCCGCCCTGGGGCGACATGGAGTACCACCTGCTCGACGGGGCGCAGCCCGGCGGCGCGGTCTACGAGTCGGAGGGCGGCATCCGCGGGCCGGTCGTCTACTTCGACACCGACGATATCGACGCGTCCGTGACGCGCATCCGCGAGCTCGGCGGCGAGGCTTCGGACAAGCAGCCGATTCCGAACGTCGGCTGGTTCTCGCGCTGCACGGACACCGAAGGCAACGAGTTCTCGCTCTTCCAGGGCGACGAGGGGGCCGGCCCGGGCTGAGCTCAGCCGGCGAGGAGCCGCGCCGGGTCGAAGAGCGGGAGCTCCGGCGCGGGCCTGCCGAGCACCCCGTCGGCAACGAGCTCCCCGCAGAGGAAGCCGAGCACATTGCCGTGACCGGAGTAGCCGCCGGCCACCCAGACGCGGTCCGAGTCCGGCAGGCGGCCGACGACCGGGAGGAAGTCGAGGACGAGCCCGAAGATCCCGGCCCAGCGGTGGGTCACCCGCGGACGGAAGCCGACGAGTTGCTCGACGAACGCCTCGAGCGCCGACTGAATCACGGGCGTCGTCGACTCGTCGGTCGTGAACTCGTCCGCGAGCGACGCGTCCCGGAAGCCGCCCGCGAGCAGCGATCCGTCGGGGCGCTGGTGCCAGTAGTCGAAGCCGTGGCGTCCGTAGTGCGGCACTTCGAAGAGCAGCTCCGGGAGCGGCTCCGTCGCGATCATCTGGCCGCGGGTCGGGACGATCAGCCCCTCGATTGCCCCGAGGAGGCCGCTGGGGTAGCCGTCGGTCGCGACGACAACGGTGCCGGCACCGAGGTCGTCGACGGCGTCGACCCGGTGGTGCTCGTGGAGGTCGGCACCGGCGTCGGCGGCCGCGGCAGCGATGCGGCGGACGAGTCGTGCCGGGTGGAGGACGGCGTCCGGCGGATGGAAGATCGCGCCGGTGAAGCGCCCACGCAATGGCGGCTCGAGGTCGTCGAGCCACTCGGCGGCGAAGCCGTCCGCCTGCAAGGCCTCGAACTCGATCCGGAGTGCGTCGCGTTCGTCCTCGTCCGCCGCGAGCCGAAGGCTGCCGACGCGGCGGAGCGAGTCGCCTGCGAGCGTCTCGAGCCGGTCGAGCGCCGACTCCGTCAGCTCCCACAACCGCCGCGCCGGCTCGCGGCCGATCGACTCGAGCGTGACGTCGTACGGCGCCGCGCCGCCGCGGAGCGCGAACCCGCCGTTCCGGCCGCTCGCGCCGCTCGCGAGCTCGCGAGCCTCGTACAGGCGGACGCGCGCGCCGGCCCGCGCCAGCGAGAGCGCGCACGAGCAGCCGGTGATCCCGCCCCCGACGACGGCGACGTCGGCGCGTCCCGAGAAGTCCCGGCGAGGCAGCGGCGGCGCCGGCTCGTCGAGCCAGTACGGCCGCGTCACTCGCCGCGCTCGACGAGGTGCCGGACCGCGTCCCGCGCGTTCCCCGCGATCGGCACGCCATGGCCAACGCAGAGGACGTCGAAGTCGACGTCGAGCAGCTTGCGGGCCGTCCGGCGCGTCTCCGCGGGGTCGTGGACGAACTCGTCCGGGACGTAGTCGAGCTCGTAGCCCTTCGGATGGACGAAGAGGTCCGAGGTGAAGAGCACCGGCCGCTCGCCGCCGAGCAGCAGGGCGTGCTGCGTCGTCCCCGGCCCCGGCGCGAAGATCGGCTGCAGCCCCGCGGGCAGCTCGTCGCCCTCCGCGTACCGGACGTCGGGTTCCTCCGCGACGAGCTTCACCGCCGCCGGCGCGTACACCTTCGCGCCGAGCTCACCGCGTAGCCGCCACGCCGACCGCTCGTGCGTGCCGGCCGTCAACACGATCGCCTCCACCGGGCCGAGCCGAGCCAGCACGTCGGCGTCGACGGGCAACGGGTCGATCAGGACGACGCCGGCTCCCGTACGCACGGCGTGCGCCGAGCTGACGAAGCCGCCGATCCGCTCGTCCTCGATCGCCCAGTGCCAGACGCCGGGCACCACCTCCTCGATCTCGCTCGCAACCGCGCGCGGCTCGGTCACTCCTCCTCCTCGCACTCGACGTTGACGTAGCCGGACCGGAACGGTCGCTCCGCTCCCGTCTCCGGGTCGTACGCATGACGCCAGACGCAGCCGGTGTCGTTCGTGAGCAGGTGGATCGACACTGACGGCTCCGCCGACGTCGTCCGGACGCGGTGGATGTCGTCGGCCGGCGGGATCAGGGCGTAGAAGTCGCCCGGCCGCAGCTGCCGACTCTCGACGAGCACGAGCGAGCCGTCGCGCAGCGCGTAGACGTCCTCGTCCTGCGTCCCGCGGTAGAGGCCGACCAGCCCCCAGGCGAGGTGGTCGTGCACGGGCGTCGCCGCCGCCGGCGGCACGACCAGGCTGAACAGCGAGAGCGACCCGTCGCCCGCCCGGAACAGGAGCCATTGTCCGATGCCTCCACCCATGCCGCTCTCAGGGGCGGGCGCCTGGAACTCCTCGGGCAACCAGACGTCGTCCGCGAGCAGCTCGCCGAAGCGCGGGCGGATGGCGTCGCATGCTGCGGCGGCCCCCGGCTCGCGGGCGATCGCCTCGCGCACGGCCTCCACGAACCCGCGCACCGCGGGCGTCGACAGCACGAACTCGTCGTCCACTCAGCCGATTCTCGCACGGTAGACCCCTTCTGCCTCGACGACGAAGCCTCCGAGCTCGAGTTCGGTCAGGAGCGTGGCGAGCGCGCCGGCGCCGACTCGGAGCTGCCGCGCGAGCTCGTCGGCTCCGGCCGGGAGCAGCGCGAGAAGCCGCATGGCCCCCTCAGGCGGGTCGGGCCGCTCCGGCGCGGCGAGCCCGAACGCAACGAGGACGTCGCCTGCGGACGTGAGCACGCTCGCGCCGGCGCGGAGCAGGGAGTTCGTCCCCGCCGAAAGCGCCGAGGTGATCTCGCCGGGCACCGCGAACACCTCGCGCCCCTCCTCGAGCGCCAGGTCCGCGGTGATCAGCGCGCCGCTTCGCTCCCGCGCCTCCACCACGACCGTCACTGCCGTGAGCCCGGCGATGATGCGGTTCCGGGCCGGAAATCGCCATGGCGCCGGCTCGACGCCCGGCGGGTACTCGGAGACGACGAGCCCGGTCTCAGCAACTCTTCGCGCGAGCTCGGCGTGAGCGGCCGGGTAGGTCCGATCGACGCCGCAGCCCAGGACGGCCACCGTCGCCCCGTTCGCCTCGAGCGCGCCCCGATGGGCCTCGGCGTCGACGCCGCGCGCGAGGCCGCTCACGACCACGAGCCCGGCCGCCGCGAGCTCACGGCCCAGGCTTCGCGCGACCTGCGCGCCGTACGGCGAGCACGCTCTCGCGCCGACGACCGCGACGGACGGCCGGTCGAGGAGCTCGTCGGGACCCGCGCCACGCACGAAGAGACCGGGCGGCGGGTCGAAGATAGCGCCCAGCGATCGGGGGAACGACGGACACGAGCGGGCGAGCCAGCGGATGCCGGCACGGGTCAGGTCGCGCACGAACGCCGAGGTGTCGAAGGTGCGCGTGAACCGCTCGAAGCGTCGGTCGCGCGGCTCCGCGACTGCGTGCGAATCGGTCCGGGCGGCGAAGACCGCGACGGCGAGCTCGTTCACGCGCGGTCGAGCTCCTTCGGCGATCGGTAGCCGAGCGCCTCGGCAACGTGCTCGGGGAGCACGGCGTCTGCAGCCGCGAGTGCGGCGACCGTTGCCGCCACCCGCGCGACCCGGGCCCGGCCCCGGGCCGAGAGTGGCAGCCGCTCGACGGCCCGCGTCAGGAGCGCGTTCGCCTCCCGCGTTCTTCCCGGCCGCGCCTTCCGCAGACGCCGACGCGCCGCCACGACGCGCGACCTCACGGCGTCCGAGCCCTCGGCCGGCCCCGCCTCGAGCTCGGCCGCCCGCGGCCGCGGCAGGGCGAGAACGAGATCGAAGCGGTCGATGAGCGCTCGCGAGAGCTTGTCGCGATAGGCGGAGAGCCGCTGCGCCGAGCACGAGCACGTCGCGGAGGGATCGCCGCGCGCACCGCACGGGCAGAGGTTCATCGTGGCGAAGCTGTATTTGTCCTTTCCGCCAACAGCCGGTCGATGGCGTCCTCGCGAAGCACGGGAACGAGCACGTGCCCGCCTGCGACGTCGGCCGGCGCGGAGCCCATGCCGGCGTCCTCAAGCTCGTGCGTGGAACGCAGGACGAAGTGGTCGTACACGAGCGTGAGCCGTTGTCTAATAGCGTCGAGGGTCGCCGCGTCGCGGATCGGAGCCGTCAGCGCCTGCCGCACGTCGGCCAGGTAGCGAAGCGCGCCCTCCTCCTCGTCGACCGTCTCGCGCTCACGCGACAGTTCCGCCTCCCGTGCTGCGAAGCGCTCGATCTCCGCGAGCGCCTGCGTGTGCTCGGCATCAAGCTCGCCCCGGAACTCCTGCCAGTCGGCGGCCGTGATCGCGCCGCCGCGGTAATCCGCCCGGATGCGGTCGAGATTCGCGGTCGTCTCCGACGCCCGCCGGCAAGCCGCGGCGTGGAGCGCACGGACGTGCTCTAGGTCGCGATCCATGCGCGCCGCGAACGTCCGTCGCGCCTCCTCGATGTCACTCAGCCCGGCACGAGCGAAGTACGCCTCAAGCGACCCGTCGATCAGCTCGCGGCGGACGCTGCCCTCCCGGCACGGGGTCGAGCCCGACAGCGCCCCGAGACACCGATATAACTCGTAAACGCGACCCTGCGCGTTCGTCGTCGTCCGCGGGACGACCGTCGCGCCGCACTCGCAGCGCAGCATCTTCCCGACAAGCACGTGCGAGCCGGCCGTCGGCCGCCCTCGGCCGCCATTGCTCCGACGCCGAGTCTCAAGAACCTGTTGCAACTCGTCCCACTCGTCCTGCGTGAAGACCGGCTCGTGCGAGCCTGGAACGACCTCGTCGTAGTAACGGACAAACCCTGCGTAGAGCGGGTTGGCCAGCGTCTGCGAAAGCCGAGTCTGCGACCACGCCGCGCCGCGGACCGTGCGAACGCCCTCACCGTTCAGCCGCCGGGCGATCTCCGCAAGCGGGAGCGCGTCCTCGACGACCATCACCCGGATCCGGCGGAGCACCTCGAACTCCGCCTCGATCGGAGTCAGCGCCCTATCCGCCTGCGCGTATCCGTAGGGTCGCGGGCCACCGTTCCTGCGACCGTCCCTCATCACGCTGACCCGCTTGCCGCCCTTCACACGATGCGACTTCTCGACGGATTCCTGACGCGCGAACAGTGCTTTCAGGTAGGTCTCTACGCGTCCGCCTAGATCGTTCCTGACCTCTCGTCCATCGACAACGATCCGGGTCTCGTGCGTCTCGCACGACGTCCGAAACGTCACCCACTCCAGATCGCTCCCTCGCGAAAGCCTGTCTTGCGCGTCGGTGTAGACGGCCTCGACGCTTCCGGCCTCGACCAGCGTGCAGAGTCTCTTGCCGCCTTCACGGTCGAATATCGGCACCTTGAAGGCGCTCACGCCGTCGTCCTGAATGACGACGATCTCACGGTCTGGGTAGTCCCTCCTCGCGTGATCGAGCTGAACTTCCTGCCGCGCGATGTCCTGCTCGGTCGTCGATACGCGCTGGTAAACGACGACGATGCGCGCGTGCGACGATTCACTTTGCATTGGGAGCTACCACCTCCTGTGCCACGGGGCCGGCCGTGACCGCGGCGCGGCCCCTCGTTGTTGTCAACAGCGAGCATACGCGCCGAGGCTGGCGGTCACGCTCGTTCGCATCGACGGGCCAGGTGCCACCGTCCTTCAGGGCGCCCGGCAGCTTTCCGCGCTGCGCCCGCTTCCGCAGTGCGGTCTCCCGCAGCAACCGGAGGGTCGCCGCGATGTCGTCCGTCCCGAGACTGCTGGCCTGCGTCGAACGCGGGCCGGGCGGCTTCAACCGCTGCTCAGTCACGGCCGGTTCCCCGCGAGCCGCTGCCGTGTGATCGCGACGCAGTTCTGGTCGATGTCGCAGCCGATGAAACGGCGGCCCAGCTCCAGGCAGGCGACGGCGGTGGTCCCCCCGCCGAGGAACGGGTCGACGACAAGATCGCCTGGCTGGCTGAACGCGTCGACGAGCCGCGCGAGACCCGATTCGGACTGCCCCCAGTCGTGGTGAGCCTTGTCGGGGGCGTCGGAGGCGAAGACGTCGGAGGTGAGGAACTCGGGCTTGGGTGCGTCGTGCCGCGTATAGACGAGCACGGGCTTCCAGGCGAAACTGATCCGGGCCGGCCAGTGCTTCCCGTGCGGGCCCGGCAGGAGGTAGCAGCAGGTCCAGCGATGGCGGAGCTGCGTGTCGAGCAGCGGCTTCAGCTCGTACTGGAGAAGCTGGCCGAACATCAGGACGAGCGTCCCTGTCGGTTTCAGCATCCTGGCCGCGGCCTCAGCGAAGTCGGCGCCGTCTCGGGCAATCCATGCTGCGCTGTAGGGCGGGTCTGCGATTACTGCGTCTACGGCAGCGTCGAGGTCGGCAAGCGCTTGACGGAAGTGGCCGTGCCGAACGTCGATCTTGTCGCAGACGGGAAGAACCGCAGTAACCCGCTCGCTACTCGCCCGCTCGCGCTCGACGCGTTGTAACCGGCGCCGCACGAGCCGCTTGATCAGCGCCGCGTTCACCCGCTCGCCGTACTCGGCGCGAAGCTCGCGCAACGTGGCGAGCAGCTCCGCCTCGTCGCCGAGCAAAGGTGCGAGCGCTCGCGCCTGCGCCTCGTTCGCGGGTGCCGCGAGCCCGGCGGCGTGCGCAGTTGCGCACACTTCGGCGGCGTCGATCAGCTGATACGCCCAGCGGCGGCCTCGGCCCCACCGAGCACGACAGTACGCCTCAAAGCTCGCGTGTGTCTCGCGGTACAGCCGCCGATCGCGAATCGCTGCGAGCGCTACGCCGACCTCGATAAACGTGGCCAGGCCGCGCTCGACTATGCCCTCCAGCTCGGCCAGATGCTCGCGCTCGGCCGCGCTCAGCCGGTCAGCAGACAACAGCCGCGCGCTCACGCGGCCGCCCCCGCGGCCGAATCTAAATCAGATGGGTCAGATTCTCGGTCTGGGCCGCGGGCCTGCCGCGCGGGCCGCCGGACGACCCGGAGTCGCCGGACGGCGCCTCGCCTGATCGGTCCTCGGCAACGCGCCTGCGGTCCCCTTGACGTGCGCGTGACGTAGACGCGAACTTGGTCGGTCCACGTCTTTCCCCCGCCGGCTATCCCCGCATCCACCACTGAGCGTCTCGACTGTTCTCGTCCATCGGGCCTCGTTCGCACTATAGGACAAGGCGCGGAGGTCGCAGCCGCGCCGTCTGCTTCGCAAGCTAGGCTCTGTTGAAAGCTGTCTCGCAGCTTCTCGTTGGACCTCCGCCTGCGCCCGCCTCGTGCGGGCGCTCGGCGTTTCAGGCGCCTCTTGGCGGCCGTGCGGCTCTGCGGCCGTGCTGCTCGGCACGGGACGCCGGCGGGGCGCACGCGCACGGCACGAGGTATGTGGGCGACACCAACCCTGGTCTCGAAATCATTCTTGATCGAGATGGCGGACGACCCGACCGGCGTCCAGTACGAACTTCGCGATGAACCGTGGTTTGTCGTGGGAACCGGTGACCAAGGTCGAAAGGTGCTCGAAGCCCGCTCGCAGCGCCTTGGCCTACAGCTCCCTCGCGAGTTCGACCGCGTGCCGTTCGTCGCGCGCTCGATACATGACTTCCACCTGTGCGCTGAACAGCTTCACCTTGCCCTCGTACCACTCGGGCGCGCCGATCGGCGGCGGGACGAGGGGCCGTAGTTCTGACCAGCCGAGGATCATCTCGCGCTGCTCGCGTGTCTCCGGTGGCCGTTGGGGGTGCCGCTTCGCGACTCGCGGATCAGGCGGAGCGCCTGCTCGCCGGTCTCGCCGTGCCGGACGAGCCAGCAGCCCACCACGGTCGCGGTGCGGCCGATGCCGCCGGCGCAGTGCAAGTACAGGTTGTGACCTTGAGCGAGCGCCTCGTCGATCGCGTCGAGGATCGCAACCATCCACTCGCGGCTCGGCACTCCCAAATCGGGCACCTGCATGCGCCGGTAGATCAACCCGCCGCGAAGATCGGGCTCGTACGGACGCAGGCCATGCTCCGCTGGCTCCGTCAGGTCAAGGAAGAAGTCGATGCCCGCCGTCCTGGAGCCGTTCGAGCTTGCCCGCCGCAGTCGCCTCGTCGGGGGAACTCGGATACTCCCCGGCGAGAAACCGGCTCGGGACACCCAGTAGGACTCAGCGATCGGACGCGGCGGCGGCGCTTCCACTACTGCGCGGGCTCCGGCCAGTTCGACATAATGATCTGCTCGGCCTTGGACTCGCTGATCTCGACGTTGCTCGGCTCGCGCAACTCGTCGATCAACGACGGGTCGTCAACCCAGCCATCTGGCGTCCACCGCTCCGGCGTCAGCTCGCGCTTGACGTCGTCCTGGCGCCAGCGCCAGACGAGTTGCGGGCTGCCCTGCGGGTCGACGACGGCGTAGTAGCGGATCACCTCGCCGCCCGAGCCGTCCGCGCCGGCACCCGCGAGTTTGCTCACGCGAACCAGCACCGTCGTCCCCTTCCGGGGCGGGCCAGGAACGCCGAACAGTCCGTCGTCCTTCTTCAACGGGGTCTGATGTCGAAGACGTTCATGCTGTTGTTAGTCCCCCTGCCCGGCAGAGGCAAGCGCGAGCGCGGCGGGGACGATCAGATTCACGCGAGCAACAGTGTCGCCGAGCAGGCTCCCGTAGGCGTCCCGCCCCTCAGCGAAGCTCCCAGCCGGCTCGGGGCCGAGGAGGATCTCCGGCACATGCGGGAACTCGACCATCACCGGTGCGCCGAAGCTCGCGGGTGAGCCGTACATCGCGCTCACGCTCAGGTACGCCGTGCTGCCGCCACCGGGCGGGGTCTTCCAGACGTCGGCGAGCAGCACCGACTTGCTGTGGAATCCCGGCGGACGCTGGACGACCGCATAGGCGGCGAAGCAGTCATAGACCCAGTGCCAGAACAGCCGGGTCAGCTTCCCGTAATGGCGTCCCGGGTTGTTGCCGGCGCTGTCAGGACGAACGATCTGCTTAAGCAACAGCGCCCGCATCCCGCGACGCTCGGCCTCGGCCAGCGAGGCTGCGGGAGCACCGAGGCGTTCCAGTGCATCCAGCAACTGGCGGTCGACGGCGTCCCAGCGGACGCGGTAGAGAAGGGGCTTCAGTTCGCCGCCCCAACCGGCGCAGTCGCGGCGCGGCGAACGAGCAGCGGAACAGCCACCGGCCCGCACTTCGCGGCCGCCTGCATTCGCAGCAGCCCCTCCGCCGTCCACCACGCCATCTGCGTGTCCTCGGTGATCGCACCCAGCTTCCCGTACGCCGGCGCGAACGCCGTGATCCCGTCCGGGCCGAACCGGCTCCGGATCGCGGCGAGGCTCTCGAACTCGACGAGAGCCCCGAGCGTGTCCCCGACTGCGCCGCCGAGTAGGCCGCCGAGGAAGCGATCCTCGCGCTCCGCTCTCGACAAAGTCGCTAGTGACTGCCGGGGCTGCCCCATCCGTCGGTTCGGTAGGGGCTGCGGGACTGTTCCGGTGGGGTGCACACGTGCAGAATAGGACTCATCGTCTCTGTACCAATAGTCGTTATGGCGGGAGCGTTCACGTGTGCCGCCCCGCCAGCCCGACCGACAAGCGCTTGGCCGCGCGATCAGGGAGCTACGCCGTGAACGCGGCTGGACGCAGGAGGTCCTGGCTGAGAAAGCCGCGATGCACTGGACCTATATCGGCGGGATCGAGCGTGGTGTCCGCAACCCGACCTGGACGAACGTCGGCAAGCTGGCGGGCGCGCTCGACATCCGGCTCTCGGAACTCGTGGCGCGCGCCGAGTCGCTCGCGGAGGGGTGAGCCGCGCGTGCTTCCGGCCCTCCC